>JAESFG010000132.1_pt1 | contig 236588 bp, 222 predicted proteins | sample 9269371 | NCBI WGS metagenome assembly JAESFG01 (sample SAMN14506227, study PRJNA617093) | algae metagenome | isolation source: Aetokthonos hydrillicola CCALA 1050 (B3-Florida) and co-occurring... | place: USA: South Carolina | collected 2013-01-01 | reverse complement strand
ATCGGCCCCATATATTTCTCGGTCACCGCCCGCTTGTTCTCATGAAAGCGGCTCGCGCCCCGGCCATAGGCGAGCGACTGGTCCTGCAGGTCGCACTCGCCGCCCTGGTCGCAGATCGGGCAATCGAGCGGGTGGTTGATGAGGAGGAACTCCATCACCCCCTCGCGCGCCTTCTTGACCATCGCGCTGTCGGTGCGGATCTCCTGCCCGTCGGCGGCGGGGAGCGCGCAGCTCGCCTGCGGCTTGGGCGGCCCCGGCTTCACCTCGACGAGGCACATGCGGCAATTGCCCGCGATCGAGAGGCGCTCATGATAGCAGAAGCGCGGGATCTCCTTCCCCGCCGCCTCGCACGCCTGAAGGACAGTGGCGCCCGCGGGGACTTCGACCTCGATGCCGTCGACTATGAGTTTAGGCATGGGGGATGCTCCTGCGGACGCCTTTCGCCAGCGAGGCGGGGATGTTCGGACTGGCCGGGTTCGGCATCAGTTGCAACCCTGCCGGATGGACGAGCAGGTCCATCGCTTCCATGGGGATGGCGCCGAGCAGCACCTCGTCGCCCAGGACGTTCGCGCTCTGCACCGTGTGACGCCCGAACACCTCGATCTGGATGCCGCCGACATAAGGCACGACCATCTTGTCTCCGCTGGCGAGCGTGACTTCGCGATCCTCGATCTTCTTGAGGCGTAGCTGGTTGGCGACATGCTGCGGGATGCACAGCTCAAGCGAGCCCGTGTCGACCAGAGCGAACGCGTCAAGTTCCTCGAGATCATCCCGCGCGAAGTTGGCGAGGCGAATATGTTGACGGATGATGCCCATCAAATGGCCTCGATGCCGTCGACTTTGAGTTTAGGCATCAGCGGCGACCCCATAAACAAACAAGGCTGATGAGAAACAGCGCGACGACCGCAAAGCAGAGCGTGACGAAGCAGCCGATACGATGCCACCGCTTCCCTCGAGCGTCCTTTGGAGGAACGAGGAGATCGAAAAGACCGGCGAATGCGGAGAGCAGGTCCATTCACTCACTCCGCCGCCTCCATCATCGGCGCCCCGCCGTCGCGCTCGGCGATGCGGCGTTCGATTTCGGGGCGGAAGTGGCGGATCAATCCCTGGATCGGCCAGGCGGCGGCGTCGCCGAGCGCGCAGATGGTGTGGCCTTCGACCTGTTTCGTCAGGTCGTAGAGCATGTCGATCTCGGCCACCGCTGCATCGCCGGTGCGCAGCCGCTCCATGACGCGCCACATCCAGCCGGTGCCCTCGCGGCAGGGGGTGCACTGGCCGCAGCTCTCATGCTTGTAGAAATAGGAGAGCCGCGTGATCGCGCGGACGATGTCGGTCGACTTGTCCATGACGATGACCGCCGCCGTGCCGAGGCCCGAGCCGAGCGCTTTCAGGCCGTCGAAATCCATCGGCGCGTCCATGATCTGCGCGGCGGGGACCAGCGGGACCGAGGAGCCGCCGGGGATCACCGCGAGCAGATTGTCCCAGCCGCCGCGAATGCCGCCGCAATGCCGCTCGATGAGCTCGCGGAAGGGGATCGACATCGATTCCTCGACCACGCAGGGCCGGTTCACATGGCCGCTGATCTGGAAGAGCTTGGTGCCCTTGTTGCCCTCGCGCCCGAAGCGCGCGAACCATTCGGCGCCGCGCCGCAGGATCGTGGGGGCGACGGCGATGCTCTCGACATTGTTGACGGTGGTCGGACAGCCATAGAGCCCCGCGCCCGCCGGGAAAGGGGGTTTCAGGCGCGGCTGGCCCTTCTTGCCCTCGAGGCTCTCGAGCATCGCGGTCTCTTCGCCACAAATATAGGCGCCGGCGCCGCGATGCAGGAACACGTCGAAATCATAGCCCGATCCGCTGGCGTTCTTCCCCACCAGGCCCGCCTCATAGGCCTCGCGGATCGCGGCATCGAGCACCTTGGCCTCGTAGATATATTCGCCGCGGATGTAGATATAGGCGGCGCGCGCGCGCATCGCGAAGCCGGCGACCAGCGCGCCCTCGATCAGCTTGTGCGGATCGTGGCGGATGATCTCGCGGTCCTTGCAACTGCCGGGCTCGGATTCGTCGGCGTTGATGACGAGGAAGCTCGGGCGGCCGTCACGGCTTTCCTTGGGCATGAACGACCATTTCATGCCGGTCGGGAACCCCGCCCCGCCGCGTCCGCGCAGCCCGGACGCCTTGATGATCTCGATGATCCCGTCCTGGCCGAGCGCGATCAGCGCCTTTGTGTTGTCCCAGTCGCCCCGCTTGCGCGCGGCGTCGAGCTGCCAGGACTGGAAGCCATAGACGTTGGTGAAGATGCGGTCCTTGTCCTCCAGCGGGCCGACGAAGGGCGGCGGCGGAGGGGGCGCGGTTTCGTCAGCCATGGGCACACATCCTGAACCCGTTCGTGTCGAGCGAAGTCGAGACACGTTGGCGCACACGGTTCTCGACGTCGCTCGAACCGAACGGGGCGATTGAAACAAACCCGATATGTCCGGCGCGCAGCGCCAGTGTCGGTCTACGCGAAGGCGCGAAAGCGCGAAAATTGTGCGCCACGGTCTTTGCGTCCTTTGCGCCTTTGCGCGAATCAGATTCTATGTCGCGCAAAGGCGCAAAGGACGCAGAGATTTGGCTCCTCTTCGCGGCTTCGCATGAATCCTGATTTGCGCTGCGCGCGGGCGTCGCCATCACCATGCCCCCCGATAGTCGTGGTTCCCGCTCACCATGTCCCTGAGCGAGGTCGGGCCGCCTTCGGGGCAGCTCGTCTGGCGGTCGATCTGCGGGCCGATCTTGGGGCTGCGGCCGGCGGCGAGGTCGTCGAGAATCGCGGTGGTGCTCTCGAACGTCAGATCCTCGTAATTGTCGTCGTTGATCTGAACCATCGGCGCGTTGGCGCAGGCGCCCAGGCACTCGACTTCGGTGAGCGTGAAGAGCCCGTCGGGCGTGGTGCCGCCCTTGACGAGCCCGCGCGCCTTGCACGCCGCGAGCACATCGTCCGAGCCGCGCAGCATGCACGGTGTCGTCCCGCAGACCTGGACATGGTAGCGGCCGACCGGCGCCAGATTGTACATGGTGTAGAAGGTCGCGACCTCGTACACGCGCATATAGGGCATGCCGAGCCGAGCGGCGACATATTCGATCACCGGCACGGGCAGCCAGCCCTGCGTCCGCGTCTCCTCGCCGACCTGCCGCTGCGCGAGGTCGAGGAGCCCCATGACCGCGCTTGCCTGCCGGCTGGGCGGATAATGGCCGATCAGCTCCTGCGCCCGCGCCTCGTTCGCTTGCGTGAACGCAAAACCGCCCCAGCGCGCGCGGGTCTCGGCCTCGTCGGGGATGTGGGGGGTGTCAGCCATTAGCGGTGATCGGTCAGGTCCAGCCGGCGCTCGATGCGCTCGACGCGGTCGCTCATGCGATCCAATCGGCTGTTAACGCCGGAAATGGCGATCAGCGTGCCGCCGAGATGCTCCTCGACCATCGTCATCCGAACCTTCAGGTCGCGGACGTCATGTTTGAGGTCCGACATGTCGGACTGCATTTTCTGCAGGACGCCGTAGATCAGGTCGTTCGTCACACTCTCAGTCACGCAAGCACTCCTCTTGGGGAACAACATAACGGCTGCGACTTCGGGGGACAGCGGTCGACGACCTCAGCGACATCGGCAGACGTTTCAACCGTCCAAACGACAGCACCCAGCGCGCGTTGGCATCGGCCTCTAAGAGGATGGGGGGGTGGGCCATTTTTACTTCATATAGTGCGGTTGAACCGCACTGACTTGGCTGTCCGTGGTTCTAAAGGACACACGCAAACGCGAAGCTGTCTCCTCGCAAAACCAAGATGCGATCAACTTTCTTGTGTTAGGTTCCGGAGGGGGGCCGTCCAGTGGCTGAGGCGCTGGCTCGATGCGATAGAGGGTGCAATGCTTGGCGCTGGGAAACCACCGAGACACGTCGCCCTCTTGATCTATATATGCCTTCACGGTGTCCGCACCGTCACCTTGCATCGTAAAAGCAGGTGGTTTCGCAACCTGCCCGCACGCCGAACTTGCAAGCAACAGGATGGACGCACAATAGATTCTCACCGATCACACTCCCCGAACACGATGTCCATCGCGCCCAGGACGGCGGTGGTGTCGGCGAGCATGTGGCCTTTCATCATGAAGTCCATCGCCTGGAGGTGCGAGAAGGCGGTGGGGCGGATCTTGCAGCGATAGGGTTTGTTGGTGCCGTCACTCACCAGATAGACGCCGAACTCGCCCTTGGGGCTCTCGGTCGCGACATAGACTTCGCCGGCGGGGACGTGGAACCCCTCGGTGTAGAGCTTGAAATGGTGGATGAGCGCTTCCATCGAGCGCTTCATCTCGCCGCGCTTGGGCGGCACCACCTTGCGGTCGAGGCTGGCGACCGGGCCTTCGGGCATCTCGCTCAGGCACTGCTTCATGATGCGCGCCGACTGGCGGACCTCCTCGACGCGGACCATGAAGCGGTCGTAGCAGTCGCCGCGCGTCCCCACCGGCACGTCGAAGGCCATCCGGTCGTAGACGTCATAGGGCTGCGCCTTGCGGATGTCCCACGGAATGCCGCTGCCGCGGATCATCGGGCCGGAGAAGCCCCAGCGCAGCGCGTCGTCCTTGCTGACGATGCCGATGTCGACATTGCGCTGCTTGAAGATGCGGTTGTCGGCGACGAGGCTGATCGCGTCGTCGAACAGGCGCGGCAGCCGCGTGTCGAGCCAGTCGCCGATGTCGGCGAGGAGCTTCAAGGGCACGTCCTGATGCACGCCGCCGGGGCGGAACCAGGCCGCGTGCATCCGCGCGCCCGACGCGCGCTCGTAGAAGTTCATGCAGTCTTCGCGCAGCTCGAACATCCACAGGTTCGGCGTCATCGCGCCCACGTCCATGACGTGACTGCCAAGGTTGAGCATATGGTTCTTGATGCGCGTCAGCTCGGCGAAGAAGACGCGGAGATATTGCGCGCGCTGCGGCACTTCGAGCCCCAGCAGCTTCTCGATCGCGAGCACGTAGCTGTGCTCCATGCACATTGGCGAGCAGTAATCGAGCCGGTCGAAATAGGGGAGCGCCTGGAGATAGGTCTTGTACTCGATCAGCTTCTCGGTGCCGCGATGCAGGAGGCCGACATGCGGGTCGCATCGCTCGACGATCTCGCCGTCGAGCTCCATGACGAGCCGCAGCACGCCGTGCGCGGCCGGATGCTGCGGGCCGAAATTGATCGTGTAGTTCTGGATGTCGGTATCGGTCTCGCCATGAGGTGCGCCATGCGCCTTGGCTTCGAGCTGGTCGACATCGTCAGACATGGGCAACTCCCGGCGCGGTACGCCAGATACTATGCGAAACGTCGTTCCCCCGCGAAGGCGGGGGTCCATGGCGGGCGACGTCTTTCCGACCATGGGCTCCCGCCGGCGCGGGAGCACGGAACAGGCTCAGGGCGAACGGGGCGTTGCGCATCATTCCCCCTCCCCCTTGGGCTTTCGCGTCCGCGTCGCCCTGGGTTTGGCCGGATCGTCCTCGGCGGTGGCGGCCTTGCGGCTGCGCGAGGGCTTGGCCGCCTGCGCGTTGGCCGGCTCGCCCGCGCCGGTCTGCGCGGGCGTGTCGGTCGTCTTGGGCCTGTCGACCGTCGCCGGCCGCGCGGACGCCGGCGCGGAAGGGGGCGGTGGCGAGGCCGGCACCGGCGTCGGCGCGCCGGGCGCCTGCGCCGTGGCCTTCTCGTCGCCCGGCAGCACATATTGCGCGCCTTCCCACGGGCTCATGAAGTCGAAGCTGCGGAAATCCTGCGCGAGCTTCACGGGCTCGTAGACGACGCGCTTCGCCTCGTCGGAATAGCGCAGCTCGACATAGCCCGTCAGCGGGAAATCCTTGCGGAACGGATGGCCGCGAAAGCCATAGTCGGTGAGGATGCGGCGCAGGTCGGCATTGCCCGAAAAGAGCACGCCATAGAGATCGAACACCTCGCGCTCGAGCCAGCCGGCGACCGGCCAGAGGTGGGTGACGGTGGGCACCGCCCGCTCCTCGTCGGTCGAGACCTTGACGCGCAGGCGATGGTTCTTGGTCACCGACAGGAGGTGGTAGACGACCTCGAACCGCTCGGTCCGGTCGGGATAGTCGACCCCGGCGATCTCCATGAGCTGCTGATAGGCGAAGCGGTCGCGCAGCGTCGCCATGACGTCGGCGATCGCCTCGCGCGCGACGAGCACGGTGAGTTCGTCGACGGCATCGACGATGTCGAGCACGGCTGCGCCCAGCGCCGCGCGCAGCTCGTCGGCAAGGCCGTCGATCGGCTTGATGAGAGGCGCGGAGTGGGTCATACCAAACCCCTTGTGTAACCCTTTCCGTTCGTGTCGAGCGACGTCGAGAAGCGTTCGCGCCAACGTGTCTCGACGTCGCTCGACACGAACGGAACGCGGGGCGAGAGCAGAAAGACGCTCACCGCTCCAGCGTCCCGACACGGCGGATCTTGCGCTGGAGCTGCATCACGCCATAGAGCAGCGCCTCGGCGGTCGGCGGGCAGCCGGGGACGTAGATGTCGACGGGCACGATCCGGTCGCAGCCGCGCACGACGCTGTAGCTGTAGTGATAATAGCCGCCGCCATTGGCGCACGAGCCCATGGAAATCACATATTTGGGCTCGGACATCTGGTCGTAGACGCGGCGCAGCGCCGGGGCCATCTTGTTGCACAGCGTGCCGGCGACGATCATCACGTCGCTCTGGCGGGGCGAGGCGCGCGGGGCGACGCCGAACCGCTCCATGTCATAGCGCGGCATGTTGACGTGGATCATCTCGACCGCGCAGCACGCGAGGCCGAAGGTCATCCACCACAAGGAGCCGGTGCGCGCCCACTGGAACAGTTCCTCGGTCGACGTGACGAGGAAGCCCTTGTCGCTCACCTCGTCGTTGAGGCTCTTGAAGAAGGCGGTGTCGGGCTGCGTTCCGGGCGGCGGAACGGGCCGCTCAAGCTCTACTCCCAATCGAGCGCTCCCTTTTTCCACGCATAGATGAGCCCGAGAACCAGCTCGGCGATGAAGACCATCATGGTCACCCAGCCGGCCCAGCCGATCTCGCCCAGGCTGACCGCCCAGGGAAAGAGGAACGCGGCCTCGAGGTCGAAGACGATGAACAAAATGGCGACGAGGTAGAAACGCACGTCGAACTGGCTGCGCGGATCCTCGAACGCCGGAAAGCCGCATTCATATTCGCTGAGCTTGGCCGCCTCCGGCTTGTGCACGCCGGTCAGCCGCGCCACGCCCATGGGAAGGAACACGAACGCGCTCGACAGCAGCAGCGCCACCGCCAGGAACAGCAGGATCGGCAGATATTGCGACAGATCGACCATGGCCGGCGCTTTAAGCCTGCCGCACCTGCGAAGCAAGGCCGGACCCGGTGAGAATCGCTCGCAATAGTGGCGCGATTCGATCCTCTCCACTTGCGGGGAGGATCGCAACTTCAGCTGACCATGGCTTTCAACGTGGCCAGCCGGTCGGCCTCGGCGGCGGGCTTGTCGCGGCGGATGCGTTTGATGCGGGGGAAGCGCATGGCGACGCCCGATTTGTGCCGCTTGCTCGCGTGGATCGAGTCGAACGCGACCTCGAGCACCAGCGTGCGCGCCACCTCGCACACCGGGCCGAAGCGCTGGAGCGTGTTCTGCCGCACGAAGCGGTCGAGCCATTTGAGTTCCTCGTCGGAAAAGCCCGAATAGGCCTTGCCGACCGGGAGCAATTGCCCGTCCTCGTCCCAGCAGCCGAAGGTGTAATCGGAATAGAAGGACGCGCGGCGGCCGTTGCCGCGCTGGGCGTACATCATCACGCAGTCGGCGGTGAGCGGATCGCGCTTCCATTTGTACCAGAGACCCGCGCGGCGCCCCGAGACATAAAAACTGTCGCGGCGCTTGAGCATCACGCCCTCGATCACCGCGTCGCGCGCGGCATCGCGGATCGCGGAGAGCGCACCGAAGCTGTCGGCCTCGATGAGGCGCGAGAGATCGAAGCGTTCGGCCGGGAGCCGCGCCGCCACCGCCTCCAGCCGCGCGCGCCGCTCGGCCCATGGCAGCGGGCGCAGGTCGTCATGGCCCTCGGCGAGGATGTCGTAGAGGCGGACGAAGGGCGGGTAATCGGCCATCATCGTCTTGGAAACGGTCTTGCGGCCGAGGCGCTGCTGGAGCGCGTTGAAGCTCGCCGCCTCGCCGCCCTGTGCCTCGCCCTTGACCATCAGCTCGCCGTCGACCACGCCGACGAAGTCATAGGCGTCGAGGATTTCGGGGAAGGCGCGGCTGATCTCGTCGCCGCCCCGGCTGAACATCCGCCGCTCGGTGGGGGTGCCGACGATCTGGACGCGGATGCCGTCCCATTTCCACTCGGCGACATAGTCGGCCATCGAGACCGCCTCGTCCTCGAGCGGGTGCGCGAGCATGAAGGGGCGGAACCAGGCCGTTTCGGCGAGGTCGGGCCGCTCGCCGCCGCCCGTCGCCCAGGCGAACAGCGGCGCGTAGGGCGGAGCGAGCGCGTGCCACAGCTCGTCGACCGCATCGACATCGACGGCGAAGGCCTGCGCGAACGCCACCTTCGCCAGCCGCGCCGACACGCCGACACGCATCGCGCCGGTGGCGAGCTTGAGCAGCGCATAGCGGCTATCGGGATCGATCCGGTCGAGGAGGTCGGCGAGCACCGCCGGTGCCTGTGCGCGCGATAGATTGGCGAAAATCTCGACCACCGACGACAGGCTCATGTCCTGCCCGCCCCGCACCGCGCCGCCCTGCGGTTCGGGCCAGATCAGCGCCACAGTCTCGGCGGTGTCGCCGATATAGTGGCGGCTCATCGCCAGCAGTTCAGGGTCCACGCGCTGCTCGGCCATGGCGCGGATCGTGGCGCTCTTGACGACGCCGAGGTCGAGCGCGTCGGTGAGCGCCGCGAGCGCCCAGCCGCGATCGGGATCGGGCGTGGCTTTCAAGTAATCGGCGATGAGCTCGAGCTTGCCGTTGCGCGAGCGGGTGTAGGTGAGCGCGTCGACGAGGGCGGCGAAGGCGCGCATCCTCTAGCTCCTCCCCGTTCGCGGGGAGGGGGACCGCCCCGGACCCCGTCCGGGGTGGTGGAGGGGGTGGGCCACGATCGCGGCGCGGGAGGAGAGCCCCCTCCACCATCCGCTGCGCGGACGGTCCCCCTCCCCGTTCCGGGGCGGATCGGCGCGGCTATTCATCCTCCTCCCCGTAACCCGCGATGGCGAGCGCGCGGGCGCGGAGCTGGCGGGTGCGGCACCAGTGGACGAGCGCGTCCTCGCTGCCGTGCGTGACCCAGGTCTCGGCCGGGCGCAGCGTGTCGATCGTGCCGGTGAGCTCGTCCCAGTCGGCATGGTCGGAGATGATGAGGGGCAACTCGACATTGCGCTGGCGCGCGCGCTGGCGGCTGCGCATCCAGCCCGAGGCCATGGCGGTGACCGGATCGGGGAGGCGGCGGCTCCAGCGGTCGTTGAGCGCCGGGGGCGGGCAGAGGACGATATGGCCGGCGATCTCGCCCTTCGCCGCATCGCTCACCAGCCGCAGCTCGCCGAGCGGGACGCCCAGCTCCTCGTAAAGCCGGCACATGCGTTCGAGCGCGCCGTGGAGATAGATCGGCGCGGTATGGCCGGCGCGGCGCAGCTCGGCGATCACTCGCTGCGCCTTCCCCAGCGCATAGGCGCCGACGAGCACGCAGCGGTCCGGGTGGCGGGCGAGGGCATCGAGCAGCTTCGCAATCTCGCGCTCGATCGGCGGGTGGCGGAAGACGGGCAGGCCGAAGGTCGCCTCGGTGACGAAAATGTCGCAGGCGACCGGCTCGAACGGCGCGCAGGTCGGATCGGGGCGCGTCTTGTAGTCGCCGGTGACGACGACGGTCTCGCCGGCATGGCGCAAGCGGACTTGCGCCGAACCGAGCACATGGCCGGCCGGGTGGAAGCTGATCGTGACCCCGCCGCGCGCGATCGTCTCGCCATAGCCGACGGCCCGCGCGCCGTCCGCCGTACCGTAGCGCAGGCCCATGATCGCCAGCGTCTGTGCCGTCGCGATCGTCTCGCCATGGCCGCCGCGCGCGTGATCGGCATGGCCGTGCGTCACCAGCGCGCCGGGCTTCGGCTGCGACGGGTCGATCCAGAGGCCGGCGGGGCGCACGAAAATGCCCTCGCGATGCGGTTCGATCCAGTGGCGTGTCATGGGCTCAAGATGGGCGTCCGCCGCCGCGCGGCAAGGGCGGCCGAAATCAGATCGGCTCGCCCATCAGCAGCCGGGGCCGGTCGCCCGCCTCGCCCCGCGCCTCGGCCATGAAGCGGCGCTTGAGCGCGGGGAGGCGCTGCACGGCGGAGAGACCGAGGCCGCGCACCCGCTCGGCGGCACGGCCGGGAATGTCGAACAGGCGCACGAGCCCGTCCATGACGATCGTCGTCTTGACCGTGTCGAACGCGCGCCAGCGCTGATAGCGGGCGAGGAGCTGCGCGTCGCCGGGCTCGAGCCCGATCCGCATCCCCTCGACGATTACCTGCGCCAGCGCGGCGGCGTCGCGATAGCCCAGGTTCACGCCCTGCCCCGCGATGGGGTGGATGCCGTGCGCGGCGTCGCCGACGAGCGCCAGCCGCATGTCGGTGATGCGCCCCGCGCGGTGGAAGCCCAGCGGATAGCTGGAGAGCGGCGCCACCAGCCGGATGTCGCCCAGCATGTCGCCCATCCGCTTGCGCGCCTCGGCGAGCCAGGCGCGCTCGGACAGCTTGAGATAGGCGGGCGCCTGCGCCGCCGGCACCGTCCAGACGATCGCACAGCGCGTGCCGGGCTGCATGGGCAGCAGCGCGAAGGGGCCGCTCGCGTAGAACAGCTCATAAGCGGTATTCGCGTGCGGCCGCTCGTGATCCACCACGGTGACGAGCGCGGTGTGGGGGTAGGACCAGCGCGCGACGGGAATGTTGGCCGCCTCGCGCGTGGGACTCGCGCGGCCCTCGGCGGCGGCGAGCAGCGATCCGGCGAGGCGCGCCCCGCTTGCCAGCGTGAGCGTGACGCCATCGAGATCGCGTTGCACATCGACGGCACGATCGGGCTGGAAGACGGTGATCGCGTCGATCGACTGCGCCGTCTCGCGCAGCGCGCGGCGCGTCACCCGGTTCTCGAACATGATGCCGAGCGCACCGTCGTCGGCATCGGGCGTGAAATCGAGCGCGCCGCGTTCGAGCCCTTCGCTCACCCAGATGCGCTCGATCGGGCAGCCCTGCCCCTCCATGCGCTCGGCGACGCCGATCGCCTGGAACAGCTTCCAGCTCGCGCTCGCCACGGCGGAGACGCGGCCGTCGAAGCCGGCGGCGAGAATGACCTCTGGATCGGCGGGATCGACGACCGCGCTGGTAACGCCCGACCGGCCGAGCGCAATGGCCAGCGTCAGCCCGACAAGCCCGCCGCCCAGAATGATGACATCGAAACGCTGCATGGCGCCTGCTTTAGGCCCGCCTCCTCAGGAAGGGAAGCGGCCCAGCGCGACGAGCCCGCCATCGGGATACGGCGCCATGCGCATCCCGAACACGGCCGCAATGTGATTGGGGGTCAGCACGTCCGCCACCGGGCCGGCGGCGACGAGGCGGCCCCGGTCAAGCAGCAGCGCATCGTCGGCGAAGCGCAGCGCGAGCGAGAGGTCGTGAAGCGCGACGATCACGCCCGTCCCGCCCGCCGCCACACCGCGCAGTTGCGCCATGAGATCGAACTGGTGCGCGAGGTCGAGCGAGGCGAGCGGCTCGTCGGCGAGCACCCAGTCGGGCTCTCCCGCCAGAACGCGCGCGAGCAGCACCCGTGCCCGCTCGCCGCCCGAAAGCGTGCCAGCGAGGCGATGGGCGAAGGCGGCCGTGTCGGTGCGCGCGAGCGCGGCGTCGATTGCGGCGCGGTCGGCATCGGAGAGGCGGCTCGCCCGCCCCTGCCGGGGTATGCGGCCGAGCGCGACGAGCGCGGCGACCTCGATGTTCCAGTGCAGCGCGCCGCCCTGCGGCAGGAGGCCGACGCGGCGGGCGCGTTCGCGCGGGTCGAGCGCGTGGATGTCGGCGCCGTCGAGCTGGACGATGCCCGTGGTCGGCGCGCGCAGGCCGGCGAGGCAGGCGAGCAGCGTCGATTTCCCCGCGCCATTGGGGCCGAGGATCGCGGTGACGCGGCCGGGGGACAGCGCGGCGCTCACATCGTCGAGCAGCTTTGCGGCGCCGATGCGGACGCCTAACGAGTCGACCGTCAGCATCACGCCATCTCCCGCCGCATCCGCACGAGCAGCGCGAAGAAGAACGGCGCGCCGACCAGCGCCATGGCAATGCCGAGCCGCAGCTCGCCGGCATGGGGCGTCAGCCGCACGAGGCTGTCGGCAACGAGCACGAGGAGCGCACCGCCCAGCGCCGAGGGCAGCAGCAGCCGCGAGGGCATCTCGCCGAACAAGGGTCGCAGCAGATGAGGGACGATCAGGCCGACGAAGCCGACAATCCCCGTCACCGCGACCGACGCGCCCACCGTGAGCGCGAGGCCGAGCGCGAGGCGCAGTTGCAGCCGGGCGAGATCAATGCCGAGCGAGCGCGCCACCGCCTCACCGAGGCTGAGCGCGTCGAGCGCGCGGCCGGCGCCGGCGAGCACCACGAGGCCGAGCGCGATCAGCGGCGCGGCGATCTCCAGCTCCGCCCAGCCGCGATCGGTGAGCGCGCCCATCAGCCAGCTGATGATCTCCGACGTCGCGAAGGGATTGGGCGCGAGCGAGATGAGCAGCGCGGTGAGCGCGGCGGCGAGGCTGGAGAGCACGGTGCCGGCGAGGATGAACGCCGTCGCGCTCGCGCTGCTGCCGACGAGCAGCGCGAGCAACGCGACGGCGGCGGCCGCGCCCAGCATCGCGCTCCCGGCGACGGCGGAGAGGCTGGCGCCGAGCCCCACGAAGATCGCCGCCACCGCGCCGAGCGCCGCGCTCGCGGAGATGCCGAGCAGCGCGGGGTCGGCGAGCGGATTGCGGGTATAGCCTTGCAGCGCCGCCCCCGAGAGCCCGAGCCCCGCGCCGATGGCGAGCCCCAGCAGCGCGCGCGGCAGCCGCAGCTCCATGACGATCCACCAGCGCGGATCGGCGCTGCCCCAGGCGGACGGCGGCACCCACACCTTGCCCGCCATCAGCGACAAAGCGAAGGCGAGCGCGATCGCGGCGGCGAGGAGCAGGAGGCGGGTCGGGCGGGTCATGCCGGGCGTGCCCCGCGGCCGTCACCCCGGCCCCCGAGCCGGGGTCCATCTGCCTTGAGGCCGGAGACGAAGCTGGACCCCGGATCAAGTCCGGGGTGACGGGAAATGGATGGCGTGTGCCAGCTTACGGTGCGTTGCCGCCCCATTTCCCGCGCCGCCGCCAGCCGCCGCGCCGCCTCGATCAGCGTGGGGCCGGCGCATTGCAGCAGGCGCTCCGGGAAGTCCACGCGCCGCATCGCGGTGACCTCCGCCAGCGCCGGATGGCCGAGGCCGCGCCCGCCCGCGCGCTGCTCGGCCACGTCTGTGAAGACGAGGCGCGGCGGATCGGCCACCAGCCGCTCCAGGGGCAGGATGTCCCATTGGGCGAGCCCATAATCGGCGCTGCGGTTGGCAAAGCCGGTGCGGCGCAGCAGTTCGTCGGCGAGCGTGCCCGGTCCCGGCACGAGCCCTCCGCCCTCCCAGATCAGTGCGGGGACCGGCCGGGCGCCCGGCGGTGGCGCGGCGCGGGCCAGCGCCGCGTCGATCCGCGCGACGAGTGCGGCGCCGCGCTCGGGGTGTCCCACCGCACGCGCCACCGTCATCACCTGCGCCCGGCTCTCGGCCATCGTGTTCGGGACGCCGAGCGTTTCGATCCGCACGCCGGCCCGCGCGATCGCCGCGCGGGTCGCCGGCGCGACATGCGGACCGATAAGGACAAGGTCGGGGCGGAGCGCCACCGCTTCCTCAGCCGTGTCGTTGTTGGCCGGATAGCGGCGTGCCACGTCGAGCGGGATCGAGGTGGCACGCGGATCGTGGCTGTAATGGCTGATCGAGGCGATCTGCGCCGGATCGGCGACCTCGACCAGAATGGCGTCGATGCAGGGGTTCATCGACATGACGCGGCGCGGCGGTCCGTCGAGCGGCGCGGGCGCGGGCGACGCCGGCGCGCAGCCCGCCAGCGCCGCCGCGAGCAGGATCGCCCCGCCCTTCACCATCTCAGCCGCGCGCCGGCATAGGCCGAGCGGCCATAGCTGCCATAGCCATAGGTCGTGGCGTAGTCGGTGTCGGTCACATTGTCGACGCGGCCGAACAGCTCGATCCGGCGTGTGACCGGCACGCTGGCGCGCAGCCCCAGGATCGCGTAGCCGCCGAGCCGGCCGTCGGGCGCCAGCGGATCGCGGCTGTCGCCGACCAGCGTCAGCGTCGCCCCGGTCGAGAGGCCGAACGCCCAGTCCTGATCGATCGAGAGGCTGGCGCCGTGCGCGGCGCGGCGTGGCAGGGGAACATTGAAGGATGCACCCGGAGAACGATCGCGGGCATCGACATAGCTGTAGGATCCGCTCACCCGCAGCCGGTCGGTGGGCCGCAGCTCGAGCGACAGTTCGGCGCCCCGCGCGCGGCCGCGGGCGGTGTTCGCGTAGGAAAAGGTGCTGAAATCGTAGTCGATCTGGTCGCGCGTCGAGCGCGTGTAGAGCGAGACCGACAGCGTCGCCCGCCCGCCGAGCAAGCGCTGGTCGAGGCCGATGTCATAGCCGCGCGACCGCTCGGGGCGCAGCGCGCGGTTGCCGCTATAGCTGTCGAACAACTGGTAGAGCGAGGGCGCCTTGTACCCCTCGCCATAGGCCGCGCGCAGCCGGGTGCCGCCGCCGAACAGCCCCCAGTTGAGGTTGGCGCCGAAGGTCGTCGCGCCGCCGAAGCGGCTGTGCCAGTCGCGCCGCACCCCGCCCGTGACGCTGAGCGAGGGCAGCGGCGTCACCACCGCCAGCGCATAGGCGCCGTCGATGGTCGCGCGGTGCGTCTCGTCCGATCCGAAGCCGAAGAAGCGGTAGCGCGGGGCGTCATGGGAATAGCCGAACACGATCTTCGCGCGCGAGGCGGGGCGCAGCACGCCGCGCCACTCGCCGCGCCAGCTCCTGCCACGATAGCCGAAATCGGGCTCGGGCGAGTCGGGCGAGAAATAGTAATCGCGCGCGCTGCTGTAGCCGGTGAGCGAGGCGGTGCCGGTGAGCAGGCCATCGGCGGCGGCGACGTCGACCCCGGCATAGCCGGTCCACTGGCGGAAGCGGCTCTCGTCCGGGCTGTCGGCGGGTCCGGCGAAGAAGCTGTCATAGTCGATGTCCGAGCGGACATGATAGCCGCGCAGGTCGAGCGTGAGCCCGTCGCCCAGTCGCGCCTTGACGCGGGCGTTGGCGGTGAGGCTGTCTACGCCGTCGCGCTCGCTGCCGCCCGCCGCGCTCGAAATGCCGTCGCTGCGGTACCACGCGATGCCGCCGCCGCCCGACAGGCGGTCGTTGCCGAGGTCGAGCGCGGCGCGCGCGTCGATCGTGTCGGCATAGCCATGGCTGGCCGAGGCGCGGACCGCCCCGTCGCCCGGCTGCCGCTCGGTCGAGACGGCGACGACGCCGCCGATCGCCTGGCTGCCATAAGCGAGGCTGTTGGGACCGCGCAGCAGCTCGATCCGCCGGATGTTGGCGAGGAGGAGGTTGCCGAAGTCGACCGCGTCGCTCGTGCTGCTCGGATCGTTGACGCGCACGCCGTCGACCAGCACCAGCGTCTGCGCCGTGCTCGCCCCGCGCAGCGACACGCCGGTCACCGATCCCACCGGGCCATTGGCGTTGATCCGCACCGACGGCGTCGTGGCAAGCAGGTCGGCGAGCGCCGGCACCTGGCGCGTGTCGATCGTCGCCGCGTCGATGATGCTGATCGCCTGCCCCGCCTCGTCGCGATCCTGCGGCACGCCCGTGGCGGTGACGATGATGTCGCTGTCGGCAGCGTGAGCTGCCGGCGCGATGAAGAGGCTCAATATGGCCAGTCGGTACATGGCTTCGTCCCTCGCTTGGCGGCGCGGGGGGACGGGGCCGCCATTGTCAGGAGGACGGCCGCCACCGGACCCGCAAGGCCCGCCTGGTTGTCGCCGTCACGCGAGGGGTCGCCTCGTTCGCTCGGCAGCTCCCGACCGGGCGAAGGACAGTCCGTCAGCGGGCAGGTCTCCTGGCTTCCGGGTCGCCGCCCTGGCCCCGCCTTCCCATCCCGCGAGGGGACAGTGGCATGATGGGGCCGGGCTCGCCGGTCACAGTTGCGGGGACAGCGCCGGATTGACACCGGCTTCCCTTTTCATCCCGCTCTCGCGGGAACCTGCTGACGGGGGATGGGTAGGACGCGGCCGCCGCGCCGTCAAGCGCGGCGGGTGAAGCGGAAGACGCTGGCGGGGGGCACGTTGCGCAGCACCCGCCCGATCCGCTCGACGCGCAGGCCAAGCTCGTCGAGCAGCACCGTGTCGACCGGCGGCTTGGGCGAATAGGTGAACTGGATGAGCGATCCGTCCACCCTGAGCAGGACGAACGCCTCGGCCAGGATCTCGCTTCGCATCGCGCGCGGCATGGCGAGCAGCGGCAGGCCGCTGATGATCGCCTGATAGCCCCCCGCCCCGCCCGCCGCGACACCGGCGACGGTCTGCGCCGGTTCCTCGAGCACCGTGACGCCCGGAAAGCGGCCGCGCAGCGTGCGGGCGAGATCGGGGTTGATCTCCACCACCTCCAGCATCGCGGGCGAGAGGCCGGTGCGCAGGATGCCGCGCGTGAGCGATCCGGTGCCGCCGCCCAGCTCCATGACATGCCCGCCGGCCGGATCAATCGCCGACGCCATCAGCCGGGCGAGCCGCCCGCTGCTCGGCACCACCGCGCCCGTGGTCAGCGGCCGCCGCGCCCATGCGCGCAGGAAGCGAAGGCGTTCGTTCATCGCGGCAACGGCGGCGTTCATCGGCGCCTCATATGGCCTGTCAGCCCCGCTGGGAAGAGGCGGTGGTGTCATTGACCCGCGCCTGCAGCCAGTCGGCGACACGGGCGATGCGCGCGAGCGACGCGAGGTCGCTGTGCGTCGCCAGCCAGAACTGGCGCGAGAGGCGGACCTCGCCGGACATCACCGGCACCAGCGCGCGATCGTGGCGGGCGATGAAATCGGGCAGGATGCCGATGCCGCCGCCCGCCGCGATCATCCGGTGCTGGATGTTGATGCTGGTCGAGCGCAGGCGCACGTCGAGCTGGCTCTCCACCTCGCCCAGATAGTCAAGCTCGGGCACGGCGATGAACTCGGGCACATAGCCGACCATGCTGTGCTGGCGGAGCGCGGCACGGTCGGCGGGCAGGCCGCGCCGCTCGAGATAGCCGCGCGCCGCGTAGAGCCGCAGGTCGTACTCGCCGAGCTTGCGCACCTTGAGCCGCCCGCGCTGCGGCCGCGCGAGCAGCACCGCCATGTCGGCCTCGCGCTTGGAGGGATTGAGGAAGCCCGAGGCGGTGACGAGGTCGAGCCGGATGCCGGGATGGGCCACATGGAAATCGGCGATGCCCGGCGCCAGCACCCAGGTGCCGAACCCCTCCGCCACCGACAGCCGCACGAGCCCCGCCGCGCCGCCGCTCGCATCGACCGCCTCGCCCTGCGCGGCGAGCGCGGCGGCTTCGGCCGCCTCGGCATGGGGGAGCAGCGCCTGCCCCCGTTCGGTCAGCCGTCGCTCGGCGCCCGACAGCTCGAACGGCTCGGCGCCGAGCACCACGGCGAGCCGCGCCAGCCGCCGCGCCACCGTTGTCGCGTCGAGGCCCAGCACGCGCGCCGCCGCCCCCAGCCGCCGCTCGCGCGCCACGGCGAGGAACACGCGCAGATCGTCCCAGTCGAGCGTCGCGCCGTTCATCTGCGTTTTCGCAGGTTCATGCTGCAAACATGCGCCATTGCCGGCAATATCACAAGTGGACTACAGGGGCGCGGACCGGAGCGATCGAGAGGACTGAGGGCGATGCGGCAGATCGGACATTATGTGGCCGAGGGCGGCGCGAACGGCGGCGGGCGCATGGCCGACGTCTTCGATCCCAACAGCGGCGCGGTGCAGGCGCGGGTGGCATTGGGGGACGCGGCGCTGCTCCAGCGGGCCGTGGACGCGGCCAGGGCGGCGCAGCCCGCCTGGTCGGCGACCAATCCGCAGCGGCGCGCGCGCGTCATGTTCCGCTTCAAGGAACTGGTCGAGGCGAACATGGACAGCCTCGCCCATCTGCTGAGCGGCGAACATGGCAAGGTGATCGCCGACGCCAAGGGCGACATCCAGCGCGGCCTCGACGTCATCGAGTTCTGCTGCGGCATCCCGCATCTCCTCAAGGGCGAGTATACGCAGGGCGCCGGCCCCGGCATCGACGTCTATTCGATGCGCCAGCCGATCGGGATCGGCGCGGGCATCACCCCCTTCAACTTCCCAGCGATGATCCCGATGTGGATGTTCGGCGTGGCGATCGCGGTCGGCAACGCCTTCATCCTCAAGCCCAGCGAGCGCGATCCGTCGGTCCCCGTGCGGCTGGCCGAGCTGATGCGCGAGGCGGGCGCGCCAGAGGGCATCCTCCAGGTGGTCCAGGGCGACAAGGAGATGGTCGACGCCATCCTCGACCATCCCGACATCAAGGCGGTGAGCTTCGTCGGCTCGTCGGACATCGCGCATTATGTCTACAGCCGCGGTGTCGCGGCGGGCAAGCGCGTGCAGGCGATGGGCGGGGCCAAGAACCACGGCATCGTCATGCCCGACGCCGATCTCGACCAGGTGGTGAACGATCTCGCCGGCGCGGCCTTCGGCTCGGCGGGCGAGCGGTGCATGGCGCTGCCGGTGGTGGTTCCCGTCGGCGAGGACACGGCCGAGCGGCTGCGCGCCAGGCTCGTCCCCGCGATCGAGGCGCTGCGCGTCGGTGTCTCGACCGATGCCGAGGCGCACTACGGCCCCGTCGTCACCGCCGCGCACAAGGCCAAGATCGAGGGGTGGATCGAGACCTGCGCGCGCGAGGGCGGCGAGATCGTCGTCGACGGCCGCGGCTTCACGCTCCAGGGCCACGAGCAGGGCTTCTTCATCGGTCCCACGCTGATCGACCATGTGACGCCCGGCATGAGCAGCTATCATGAGGAGATTTTCGGCCCCGTCCTCCAGATCGTCCGCGCGCGCGATTTCGAGGAGGCGCTGAGCCTGCCGAGCCGGCATCAATATGGCAACGGTGTCGCGATCTTCACGCGCAACGGCCACGCCGCGCGCGAGTTCGCCGCGCGGGTGGAGGTCGGCATGGTCGGCATCAACGTGCCGATCCCGGTGCCGGTCGCCTATCACAGCTTCGGCGGCTGGAAGCGCTCGGCCTTTGGCGACACCAACCAGCACGGCATGGAAGGCGTCAGGTTCTGGACCAAGGTCAAGACCGTGACGCAGCGCTGGCCCGACGGCGGCGGCGACGGCAGCAACGCCTTCGTCATCCCGACGATGGGGTGATTGTGCGGCGGGCGGGCATCGGATATCTGTGCGGATATACGGAGGCGGTCATGAAGATGCAGATCGGCAGGTGGGGTAACAGTCTGGCGGTGCGGCTGCCCAAGGCCATCGTCGACCGTTACCGTTTATGCGAGGGTGACGAACTGGATTCGTCCGCGTTGGAGGCGGCTCTCGAGGCGCTTCGCGGTGACAGGGTTCGCTCGGACCGGCGGCAGGCAATTGGCGAAATCGCCGAGACGAACTGGTCTCTGCCCGTCGGCTGGCGATTTGACCGCGACGAGGCGAACGCGAGGTAATGTGGGCCAAGGCGCCAATCACCCTCGATACCAACGTCGCGATCTACGCTTTCACCAATCAGGAGGAAAAGGCGGACATCGCGAGGACAATCCTCGCGCGCTCGGACTTCATGAGTGCTCAGGTGCTGAACGAGTTCGTCAATGTCGCCAGACGCAAGCACCAGCGGTCGTGGCCGGACATCAGCTTGGCCGCCGAGCGATTGCGCCGCGCTGTTCCCACGATTTTACCCATTGACGAGGCGGCGCATCTCGAAGGGCTTCGCGTTGCGGACCGTTACCAACTGGGGTTCTACGATGCGCTGCTTGTGGCAGTCGCGCTCGCCGGCGGCGCACGGACCCTGTACAGCGAAGACATGCAGCACGGCATGACCGTGGATCAAACCGTGCGGATCGTAAATCCATTTCTGCCAGGCGCCATAGATCCATGACCCAGTTCGACCTCACCGACGATCAGCGCGCCATTCAGGAGATGGCGCGCAAGTTCACGGCCGACGCGATCACGCCTCATGCCGCCGCGTGGGACGAGAAGCACATCTTCCCGCGCGACACGTGTCTGGCCGCCGCCGCGCTGGGCTTTGCCGCCATCTACGTCTCGGAGGAGAGCGGCGGGATCGGGCTCGGGCGGCTCGAGGCGGCGCTCATCATGGAGGCGATGGCCTATGGCTGCCCGTCGACCAGCGCCTTCATCTCGATTCACAACATGGCCTCGTGGATGATCGACCGCTTCGGAGCGGCGGCGGTCAAGCGCAGATATCTGCCGCGCCTGGTCGGCATGGAGTGGATCGCGAGCTATTGCCTGACCGAGCCCGGCTCCGGCTCCGACGCCGCCGCGCTCAAGACGCGCGCGGTGCTGGACGGCGACCATTATGTCGTGACCGGCAGCAAGGCGTTCATCTCCGGCGGCGGCGCCAACGACCTCTATGTGACGATGGTGCGCACCGGCGAGGATGGCCCCAAGGGCATCACCTGCCTCGCGATCGAGAAGGACATGCCCGGCGTTTCCTTCGGCGCGCCCGAGCGCAAGCTCGGCTGGCATTCGCAGCCCACGGCCCAGGTCAATTTCGACGGCGTGCGCGTGCCGGTCGAGAACCGCATCGGGGCCGAGGGCGAGGGCTTCCGCATCGCGATGATGGGGCTCGACGGCGGCCGGCTCAACATCGGCGCCTGCTCGCTGGGCGGGGCGCAGCGCTGCCTCGACGAGGCGGTCAATTACACGCGCGAGCGCAGGCAGTTCGGCCAGGCGATCGCCGAGTTCCAGAACACGCAGTTCATGCTCGCCGACATGGCGACCGATCTGGAGGCGGCGCGCGCGCTCCTCTACCTCGCCGCCGCCAAGGTGAGCGCCGATGCGCCCGACAAGACGCGGTTCGCGGCGATGGCCAAGCGGCTGGCGACGGACAGCGGCAGCGCGATCGCCGACCGGGCGCTGCAGCTCCATGGCGGCTATGGCTATCTCATGGACTATCCCATCGAGCGCTTCTGGCGCGACCTGCGTGTCCATTCGATCCTGGAGGGCACCAACCAGGTGATGCGGATGATCGTCGCGCGCGAGATGCTGCGGCAGTAAGCCAAGCCCGTTCGTGTCGAGCGAAGTCGAGAGACGGTGGCAACGCTTCTCGACTTCGCTCGAAGCGAACGGCACTCTGGGAGGGTGAATGACGGACGAAGTGCTCCTTTCGGTCGAGAACGGCGTCGGGCGCGTCCGGCTCAACCGGCCCAGGGCGATCCATGCCCTCACCCCCGCCATGTGCGAGGCGATCAACGGCGCGCTGCTCGGCTGGGCGGCGGACCCGGCGGTGGTGGCGGTGATGATCGACCATGCCGAGGGGCGCGGCTTTTGCGCCGGCGGCGACATCGCGCTGATCGCCAACAGCGCCAAGGCGGACTGCGCCGAGGCCGAGCATTTCTTCTTCGTCGAATATCGGATGAACCATCTGCTGTTCGTCCATGAAAAGCCGGTCGTCGCGTTCATGGACGGCGTGACGATGGGCGGCGGCGTTGGCCTCTCGCGCCCCGCCCGCTTCCGCGTGGCGACCGAGCGGACCAAGTTCGCGATGCCCGAGACGGGGATCGGCCTGTTCCCCGATGTCGGCGGCGGCTGGTTCCTGCCGCGCCTGCCCGGCCGCATCGGAGCGTATCTCGCGACCACCGGCGCGCGGATCGACGGCGCCGACGCGGTGGCGATCGGCATGGCGACGCACTACCTCGCCAGCGACCGGATCGACGAGGTCAAGGCCAGGATCCTCGCCGCGCCCGACACGCTGGCCGACATCCTCGACGGCGAGTGCGAACCCGCCCCACCCTCGGCACTGATGGCGCGCAAGGACGACATCGACCGCCTCTTCGCCGCCGACCGCTACGAGGACATCGTCGCCGCGCTCGCCGCCGAGACGGGCGACTGGGCGGCGGCGCAGCGCGCGGTGCTTGCCACCAAGTCGCCGCAGACGGTGAAGGTCGCGCTCCGCCAGCTTGCCGCGGGCGCGCTGATGCCCGATTTCGCCGCGAACATGCGGATGGAATATGCGCTCGCCTGCCACGTCATCCGCCGTCCCGATTTCGTCGAGGGCGTGCGCGCGGTCATCGTCGACAAGGACAATGCGCCGCGCTGGAACCCCGCCACGCCCGACGGCGTCACCGACGACCTGCTCGACCAGCTTTTCGCGCCGCTGCCCGAGGACCGGGCGTGGACGCCGCTGCCCGCAACCGGAGCCTTTGCCGCATGACCTACGAAACCATCCTCGTCGAACAGCGCGACGCCGTGACGCTCGTCACGCTTAACCGCCCACAGGCGCTCAATGCCTTGAACGGGCAGGTGCTCGCCGACCTCATTCGGGCCTTCGCGGCCTATGATGCCGATCCCGGCCAGCGCTGCCTCGTCCTCACCGGCAGCGAGAAGGCGTTCGCGGCCGGCGCCGACATCAAGGAAATGGCGGACAGGCCCGCGGCCGACTTCTTCCTCGCCGATCATTTCTCGGAATGGACGAGCCGCATCTGCGCCACGCGCAAGCCGTGGATCGCGGCGGTCGCGGGCTTCGCGCTCGGCGGGGGATGCGAACTTGCGATGATGGCCGACTTCATCATCGCCGCCGAGACCGCCAGGTTCGGCCAGCCCGAGATCAAGCTCGGCGTCGCGCCGGGCATGGGCGGATCGCAGCGCCTGACCCGCGCGATCGGCAAGGCGAAGGCGATGGAAATGTGCCTTACCGGCCGGATGATGGACGCCGCCGAGGCGGAACGCGCCTGCCTCGTCGCGCGCGTCGTGCCGGCCGCCGACCTCCTCGACGACGCGCTCAGGACCGCCGCGACGATCGCCGCCATGCCGATGATGGCGGCGATGGTGAACAAGGAGATGGTCAACATCGCGTTCGAGACCGGGCTCAACCAGGGTCTGCTCACCGAGCGCCGGCTGTTCCAGATCCTCACCGCGACGGACGACAAGGCCGAAGGCATGGCCGCCTTCGTCGAGAAGCGCCCGGCGGTGTGGACGGGGCGGTAATCGCACGCCCTCTCCCTCGAAGGGAGAGGGCCGGGAGGAGGCAAGACAATGACCACGATCGCATTCATCGGGCTCGGCAACATGGGCGGCGGGATGGCCGCGAACCTCGTCAGGGCGGGACATGCGGTGCGCGCCTTCGACCTGTCGGCCGAGGCGGTCGGACGGGCGGTCGAGAGCGGCTGCGCGGCCGCCGCGACGATCGGCGAAGCGCTGGCAGGCGCGGACGCCGTGGTCACGATGCTGCCCAACGGCGCGATCGTCCGCGCGGTCTATGCCGAGGAGGTGATCGGGACGGCGGCGCCGGGCTGCCTGTTCCTCGACTGCTCGACGATCGACGTGGAGACGGCGCGCGCGGTGGTCGCGCTCGCGGCCGAACAGGGTCATGCGATGGTCGACGCGCCCGTTTCGGGCGGGATCGCGGCGGCGGCGGCGGGGGCGCTCACCTTCATGGTCGGCGGCGACGACGCCAGTTTCGCGCGCGCCGAGCCGATCCTCTCCGCCATGGGCAAGGCGGTGATCCATGCCGGGGCCGCCGGCGCGGGGCAGGCGGCCAAGATCTGCAACAACATGCTCTTGGGCGCGACGATGGTCGCGACCTGCGAGGCGTTCAAGCTCGCCGAGAAGCTGGGGCTCGACCTCCAGACCTTCTACGACATTTCCAGCGTGTCGTCGGGGCAGAGCTGGTCGATGACGAGCTATTGCCCGGTGCCCGGTGTCGGCCCGCAGACGCCGGCCGACCGCGGCTATGAAGGCGGGTTCGCCACCGCGCTGATGCTCAAGGATCTGAAGCTCGCGTGCACAGCGGCGCAGGCGGCGGGGGCAAGCGTGCCGATGGGCAACGCAGCGGAGGCGCTGTTCCAGATGCTCGCCAATCGCGGCGAGGGGAACCGCGATTTCTCGGCGATCATCGGGATGCTTTGAGGCCAGTCCACCGTTCGGGCTGCGCCTGTCGAAGCCCCCGCCTGCGCGGCGTTACGAACAAAGGCTCAAATCTCGCGCCAGGGGTTCGTGCCCGCCTGGCGGAACTCGATCGCCTCGACCATGCGGTCGCGCAGCGAGCCCAATGTGATCTCGCCGGCGGCGCCGATCATGTCGGAGGCGCGCAGCACGCGGGCGAGGTTCTCGTTGCGCTGCGACAGCTCGTCGAGCCCCTGGAGCACTTCGGTGTAGCGCCGCACGATCTCGTCGTCGCCGCACAGCATGATGCCGAGATCCTCGAGCAGGCCGCGGATGCGGTCCAGCTCGTCGGCGACGAGCGCGACGACGACGTCGTTGGGCGCGGGCACGGGGACGGCGATGCCGTTGGAAGGGGAAAGACTGCTCATCAGGCTGCCGCTTTCGTCAGACTGCTGCCATCGACGATGGCCGCGCACAGGTCGGCGAGCGGGAGCTGCCGCACCGAAGGATCCTTGGCGATCACCGCCTGGATGACCTCGCCCACCAGCGCCGTGTCGGGCGTCTGGCACATCGTCATCGCGCCGGCGGCCTTCATCGCCGCCATGCCCATCGCGCCATCCTCGCCCATGCCGGTCAGCACCGCGGCGATCGCGCGCGACCCGGCGGTCTTGGCGAGCGCGGCGAAGAGCAGGTCGGCCGACGGGCGGAAGCCCTTGACGGGGTCACGCGGCAGCAAGCGGATGCTGCCGCCCGGCCAGCGATCGACAACGACATGGGTGTTGGGATCGGCGGCGACATAGACGAAGCCCTGTTCGAGCTTCTGCCCGTCGTCGGCCATCCGCACCTCGGGCTGGATCGCCTGGTTGAGCTTGGACGCGAAGGAGACGCCCAGCCCCTCGTCGATCTGCTGGAGGATGATCGTGGGCGGGCAGTTCTTGGGCATCCCCGCGAGCAGCTCGATATAGGCTTCGACGCCGCCCGTGGATGCGGCCATGGCGACGATGGCGCCGTTCCACTTGTAGCTGTCCTCGGCGACCGGCGCGGCGGTGGCGGGCTTGGCGCTGGGCGCGCGCACCTTGCTCTTGGCGGCGGCGATGACGAGCTTGCACAGCTTGTCGGAAATCTTGTCGAACTCGGCGGGCGACGCTTGCTGCGGCTTGGGGAAGCAGTCGATCGCGCCCAGCTCCATCGCGCGCAGCGAGACCTCCGCCCCCTTCTGCGTGAGGGTGGAGAGCATGATGACGGGCATGGGATTGGTCTTCATGATCTCGGCCAGGAAGTCGATGCCGTTCATGCCGGGCATTTCAACGTCGAGCGTCACGATGTCCGGCTTGAGCCGGCCGATCAGGTCGCGCGCCTCGTCGGCATTGGCGGCGGTGTCGAGCACGACGATGTCGCTCGACTTCTCGAGCGCGGACGTGAAGAGCGCCCGCATGGTGACCGAATCATCGACTATCAGGACTTTGGTTTTGCTGGTCATCGTCAGGCCCTAGGAAAGCGTGCGGTTCGTGCGGGGTGAGGCGTCAGCATCGCGGATAACTGCTGAAATGCGGTTAACCGTTCAGTGCGTCACCCGGCGGAGCGCGGCATGAAGCTTCTCCGGATCGAAGGGTTTGACGATCCAGCCGGTCGCCCCGGCGGCGCGCGCGCGCGCCTTTTTCTCGTCAGAGCTTTCGGTCGTCAGCACCAAAATGGGGCAGTTCCCATGCCGGTTCTCCGAACGCAGCTTCTCGATCAGGCCGAAGCCGTCGAGCCGCGGCATGTTGATGTCGGTGATGATGACGTCCGGGCTGTTCACCGCGAGCCACTCCAGCGCGGCGACGCCGTCCTCGGCCTCCGCCACCTGATAGCCGCGCTCGGTGAGCGCCATGCGCAGCAGCGCGCGCATGGATCGGCTGTCGTCGACCGTCAGTACCAAAGTCTCTTCACTCATGATTCATTCCTCAATCCGCCTTCACCCTAGCTCGAATATGTTAAAACAGTTCAACATCGCCCACCGGCCGCGACGGCGACCGGATCGGCGCCGTGGCCGGCGCGACCGTGGCGTCGACATGGCGGCAGCGCGCCTTGCCTTCCGCGGCGAGAAAGTCGACGCGGCGCGCCGACGTCCCGCCCAGGTCGCGGTGCGACACCATGATGCCTTCCTCGGCGAGGAAGCGCTCGGCAAAGCGCGCGTTCATCGTGCCGATCTGCTGCATGTTGGCGTTGATGTTGGCGCCGCCGTAGAGATGCGCGCGCATCCGGGGCCGCGCGGCGCCGCGCTTCATCATCTCGTTGATGAGCAGTTCCATGAGATAGACGCCGAAATGCTCGTCCGCGCAGGCCGCGTTGGCATGGGCGGGCGGCTCGGCGAGCAGGAAGTGGTTCATCCCCCCGATCCGCGCGATCGGATCGTAGAGGCAGGCGGCGACGCAGCTGCCGAGCACGGTGGTGAGCACCACGTCGGGCTTCCCGCTCACCTCCACCATGCCCTGCATGACGGTGATGCGCTGGCGCTGTGGCGGCTGCGGCGCGGAACGGCTGTCGATCTCGATGAACATCAGGCGGCCACCAGGGTTAGCGCCTTGTCGGCGATGCGGGGGAGCGGGACGACATATTCGGCCGCGCCGAGTTCGACGGCGACCTTGGGCATCCCGTAGACGACACAGCTCGCCTCATCCTGCGCGATGGTGCGGCAGCCGGCGCGGCGCATGGCGAGCAGTCCCTCGGCCCCGTCGGCGCCCATGCCGGTGAGCAGCACGCCCACCGCCTTGCGCGGAAAGCTCTCGGCGACCGAGGCGAAGAGCGCGTCGATGCTGGGGCGATGGCCCGACACCGGATCGCCGGGCCGCAGCCGGCACGAGGGCGTGGCGCCGCCGCGCACCGTCAGATGCTTGTCATTGCCCGGCGCGACATAGACATGGCCCGGCCGGATCGGCAGGTCGGGCTCGGCGAGGAGCACGCGCGGCGCGCACTGGCCGTCGAGCCGGGCCGCCATCGCCGGCGCGAACTGGCCGTTGATGTGCTGGACGATGAGCGTGGGCGGGCAGTCGGCCGGAAAGCGGCGCAGGACATTGTGCAGCGCCTCGACCCCGCCGGTCGACGCGCCGATCGCGATGATCGCGCCCTCGTCATGGCCGCGCGCCGTCCGCACGATGTCGACGGTCTCGCGCGCCACATTGTCGACCTGGGCATGGGTCGCCGCCACGACCTGAACACGGGCGGCGGCGCGGATGCTCTGCGCGAGCCGGCCGGCATCGGCGCGGGCGAGATCGCCGGCGGCGCCGTCGGGCTTGGCGTAGCAGTCGACAGCGCCCAGCTCGAGCGCGCGCATTGTCGCCTGCGTGCCGCGCTGGGTGAGGCTGGAGACGATGATGACCGGCATCGGCCGCAGCCGCATGATCTTCTCGAGGAATTCGAGCCCGTTCATCTCGGGCATCTCGATGTCGAGCGTCACCACGTCGGGGTTCAGCTCGCGGATCAGCGAGCGCCCCTCGCGCGCGCTCGCCGCGGTGCCCACCACCGCGATGTCGGGCTCGCGATCGAGCAGCATCTGCAGCAGCGCCCGCATCGTGGGCGAATCATCAATGATGAGAACGCGGATCGTCATCAGGCCACCTTCCGGTAGATTGTATTGCCAACCGGTTGCAGCACGCTGGCGGCCCGCCCCGTGACGCGTTCGCTGTGGCCGATATAGAGGTAGCCGCCCGGCATGAGCTGCTCGGCGAAGCGCGCGACGAGCGTTTCCTTGGTCGGCTGATCGAAATAGATCATGACATTGCGGCAGAAGATGACGTCGAACGGCCGGTGGATCGGCCAGGGACCGAGCAGGTTGAGGCGGCGGAAGCGCACCAGGTTGCGCGCCGTCTCGCCCATGCGCCCGTCGGGCTGCACCCAGTTGTCGCGCAGCCGCGCCGGCACCGGCTCCAGCGCCTCGGGCGCGTAGCGGGTCTCGCGCGCCTTGGCGAGGATCGGGTCGGAAAGGTCGGTGGCGAGGATGGCGAGATCGCCGCCGGCGATCCGACGCCCCTCCACCTTGTCCTCGCCGAGCAGCGTCATGACGAGCGAGAAGACCTCCTCGCCGCTCGAACAGCCCGCCGACCACATCCGCACCGCGTCGCGGCGCTGCAGCCGCGCGACGAGATCGGGCCGCACGTCGGTGCGGAAATGATCGAAATGATGATCCTCGCGGAAGAAGAAGGTGTGGTTGGTGGTGAGCGCCGAGACCGCGCGGCGGCGCTCCTCGTCATCGGTGCGGACGCGCTCGATATAGGCCGCGAAAGTGCCGGTGTTGGTGGCGCGGACGAGCGGCGCCAGGCGCGAATAGACGAGCGTCGCCTTGCCGAGCGGCAGGACATTGCCCGATTCGCGGTACACGAGTTCCCGCACCGCCTCGAAATCGGCGCGCGAGTAGATATGCTCGCTGACGCCGGGAAACGGGCAGAACTGTTCGGCGGCCTGCGCGATCATGCGACCTTCCTCAGCACCGGCGGCGGCGCGACGGCGGTCGAGACGAGCGAGTCGACGTCGAGGATCAGCGCGACCTTGCCGTCACCCAGGATCGTCGCGCCCGCGACGCAGGGGATCGGGCGATAGTTGGATTCGAGGCTCTTGATGACGAACTGGCGCTGGTCGAGGATGCCGTCGACCATCAGCACGGCCGGGCCGGCGACCTCGGTTTCGACCACGATCAGCACGCCCTCGTGCGCCTTCTGCACCGCGCCCTGCGCGCCGACCTGCTGGTCGACGGGGATGATCGGCAGGAAGGTGCCGCGCACGTCGAGCATGTTGCGGCCATTGCCCATCGGGCGCAGATCCTCCGGCCCCGGACGCAGGCTCTCGACGACATGGGTGAGCGGCACGACGAGCGTCTGGTCGCCGACCGACACGATCATGCCGTCCGAAATGGCGAGCGTGAGCGGCAGCGCGAGCGTGAAGACGCTGCCCTGGCCGGGTGTCGAGTGGATGGTGATGCGGCCGCCCAGTTCCTTCACATTCTGGCGGACGACATCCATGCCGACACCCCGGCCCGAGATGTTGGACACCGTCGCCGCGGTCGAGAAGCCGGGCGCGAAGATGAGGTTGTCGATCTCCTCGTCGGAGAGCTGCGCCTCCGCCGGGATCAGACCCTTCTCCACCGCCTTGGCGAAGACGCGCTCGCGGTTGATGCCCGCGCCGTCGTCGGCGATCGAGATGAGGATGCGGCCCGAGCGGTGCTCGGCCGACAGGCGCAGCACGCCCTCGGGCGACTTGCCGGCGGCGATGCGGACCTCGGGCGTCTCGAGCCCGTGATCGACGGCGTTGCGGATGAGATGGGTGAGCGGCTCGCCCAGGCGCTCGACGACGGTCTTGTCGAGTTCGGTGCCCTCGCCCGACACTTCGAGGCGGACGCGCTTGCCGGTCTCGGCCTCCAGCTCGCGCACGATGCGCGGCACGCGGCTGAACACCGAGCCGATGGGTTGCGCGCGGATCGACATCGCGCTGTCCTGGATCTCGCGCGTCAATTGATCGAGCATCCCCAGTTCGTCGATGGCGGTGAGGCCATGGTCGGCGAGGCGCTGCGCCATCATCGCCTGCGCGATGACGAGCTCGCCGACGGTGTCGATGAGCCGGTCGAGCTTGGCGAGGTCGACGCGGATGGTCTGGCCGACCGCGGCCGCCTTCTTGTCGGCGACGGGCGAGCCCGCGGGAGCGGCGGCGGCGGGCGCGGCGGGCGCCGGGGCGGCCGGGGTGGCGGGCGCGGGCGCGGCGGCGACGGGCGCCAGCGGGACGATGGTCGCCGATGCGGCCTCGGGCGCGCTTTCGGCCGCCGGCGCGACGATCGGCTCGATCACCGTGGGGACGACGGCGACGCCCTGTTCGATGACGAGCAGGCAATCGTCGCCGACGAAATCGAAAATGTCGGTGATGTCGCTGCGCGCGGCGGTGCCGGGGATCTGGAACTGCCAGCTGAGATAGGCGGCGGCGGGATCGAACTGGTCGAGCTGGGGCACGTCGTTGCTGTCGACGCGCACGCACTCGCCGCCGAGCGCGACCAGCTCGCGCAGGAGGAGGAGCGGCTCACCGCCGTTGAGCATGGCGCCCGATTGCGGGCGGACGGTGACCAGCCAGGGCTGCGGCGCGTCGGCGGCGGCGGTCTCCTCCACGGAAGGCTCGGATTCGACCGCGCCGATCAGGCTGTCGAGATCGAAATCGAGGTCGATGGCGTCGGCGGCGGCCGGCGCGGGCGCGGCGGCTTCCTCGGCGGGCGCGGCGCTCGCCTCGAGCGTCGTCATGCCGGCCTCGGCGCGGGCGGCGACATCCTCAAGCTCGGCCGACATGGCGGCGTCGTCGGGCGTGTCGGCCTCGCCGCGCGCGGCGGCGACATGATCGGTGAGGAGGTCGAACGCGCGCAGCATCAGGCCATTGAGCGCCTCGCTGAGCCCGAGCTGTCCGTCGCGGACGAAGGACAGCACCGTCTCGAACTTGTGCGTGAACGCCTGGAGCGCGGTGAAGCCGAAGGCGCCCGCGCCGCCCTTGATCGAGTGGACCGAGCGGAAGATGCCGTTCACCGTCTCGGCGTCGGCGGTCCCCTCACGGCACGCGATGAGGCCGGTCTCGGCGGTCGCCAGCGCTTCCTCGCACTCAAGGAAGAAGATGTTCTGGATGTCGTCGTTGGTCATGGGTTCAGGCCGCGATCGGGAGGGCGGGGGCCAGGCCGCTGAGCGCGAGCGCAGCGGTCAGGGGTTCGGACGGGTCGTCGATGCGAAAGGCGCCGCCGCGCTCGGCCGCGGTGACGGCGGCGCTGACGAGGAACTGGAGGCCGCACTGGCCGATGCGCGCGACCTGGCTGCCGTCGAACGCCGCGCCCTCGGCGCCGTTCAGCACGTCCGAAACCTCGGCGATCAGCGCCTCGACCGCGACGCGGTCGACGATGGACGGCAAAGTGAAGGTCTTCACGGGTCGGTCATCCTTCCTGGGATCGGCGTTCAGAACTCGGTCCAGTCTTCGTCGCTGGGTTCGGTTTTGAGGGCGAGGTTGCCGTGGGTGGCGGGGGCGGCGCGTGCGGGGCGCGGGGCGGTTCTGGGGGGCGCGGGCTGGTGGTTTGGGGCGGGCGCGGTCCGGCCCTGGGCGGAGAGGCGGAAGCGGGCGACGAGCGCGGCGAGTTCGTCGGCTTCGGACGCGAGGCTGCGCGCGGCGGCGGTCGACTGCTCGACCATGGCGGCGTTCTGCTGCGTCATCTTGTCCATGTCGTTGACGGCGCCGTTGACCTGCTGGAGGTTGGCGGCCTGGGTCTCGGTGCCGGTGGCGATCTCGGCGACGAGGCCGTTGACCTCGGCGATGCGCGCGGCGATCCGGTCGAGCATCTTGCCGGTTTCGCCGACGAGGCCGACGCCGTGGCTGACCTGCTGCGAGCTGGTGGTGATGAGCGCCTTGATGTCCTTGGCGGCGTCGGCCGAGCGCTGGGCGAGCGCGCGCACCTCGTTGGCGACGACGGCGAAGCCCTTGCCCGCGTCGCCCGCGCGCGCGGCCTCGACCCCGGCGTTGAGCGCGAGGAGGTTGGTCTGGAAGGCGATGCCGTCGATGACGTTGATGATGCTGCCGATTTCCTGGCTGGAGCGCTCGATCGCGTCCATCGCCTCGACCGCCTCGCGCACGATCGCGCCGCTTTGCGCCGCTTCCTCGCGCGCCGCGCCGATCTTGCCGCGCACCTCGCCCGCGCCGCGCGCGGTCTCGCCCACCATCGCGGTCACCTGGCTCATCGCCGCCGACGTCTCCTCCAGCGAAGCCGCCTGCTGCTCGGTCCGCCGCGCCAGATCATCCGACGCCGCGCGGATCTCCGACGACCCCCGATGCACCGATGTCGCCGACGCCGCCACCTGGGTGAGGCTGCCGTCGAGGCCCGTCACCGTGGCGTTGAAGGCCGAGCGCAGCCGCTCATACTCGCTGGAAAAAGGCTCTCTGATCTTGAAGGTCATGTTGCCGGCGGCGATGGCATCGAGCCCGCCGGCCAGCGCCTCCACCACATGCGCCTGGCGCGCCTGCGCCTCGGCCCGCTCGATCCCGGCGGCGCGGAACACTTCCATTGCGCGCGCCATGCCGCCGATCTCGTCCTGGCGATCGGCGCCCTCGACGGCGATGGCATAGTCGCCGCGCGCCATCGTCTCCATCTGGTCGGCGGTGCGGGCGAGCGGATCGACGATGCGGGCGCGCATGAGCCGCGCGGCGGTCGCGAGCGCGCCGATGAGGCCGGCCATGACGAGGCCGATCGCGCCGATGGTGAGCCACAGCGCGCGCTGGCTGGTGTCGCGCAGATGATCGCCCTCCTCGGCGACGAGGCGGACGAGCGTGTCGATCTCGGCGCGATGTTTCGCGAACTGCGGTGTCAGCTCGCCGTCATGCACCGCCTGCGCGGCGGCATTGTCGTTGCGTTCGAGCGCGGGGACGAAGCGCTGGTCGAGCGCCTGCCAGAAGCTGTCGGCCGGTTCGAGCGCGCGCTGGAGCTGCGCCTTGAGCGCCGGCGTAAGATCCGCCTGCGTCCACAGTGTGCGCCGCTCGTCATATTGCCTTTCGAGCTGGCCGAGCTTGTCGATATGCTTTGGCAGGTCGCTCATGCTCTCGACGGCGTAGGTCGCCTCGAGGAACGGTTCGATGATGAAGATCGGCGGGGGGAGGATGTCGGCGTTGAGATCGTTGATGACCTGGTTCTGCTGATGCAGCGGTCCGCCGAAGCGGATGTAATTGACGCTGAGACCTGCAATCAACATGGCTGCGACTAATGCCCCGATGAGCGCGGTGGCGCCGCGCCGTGCCTGTTCCCTGATCGTCATACCCACCCCACGGACATGTCACCGGCAATCCGGTTCCGCTCGCCCGCTGTTCCCGGAGCAGGCAGCGGCTCCGATCCGCCTGCAACGGTCTTGCAACGTAAGTCACAAAGAAGTGGTAAACGCGGGGGCGATCGGTCCGGCTTCGGTCCGAAACCGACAAGGTCGTCGGGCCTCGCCTTCCCGGCCGCGCCGCGCTAGAAAGCGGGCGATGACAAGGACCGGCCTGCTCGGCGGATCGTTCAACCCGGCGCATGGCGGGCACCGCGCCATCTCGCTGTTCACCATGGCGGCGCTGGATCTCGACGAGCTGTGGTGGCTGGTCTCGCCGGGCAATCCGCTGAAGCCGCAGGCGGGCATGGCCCCGCTCGCCGCGCGGCTGGCACGGGCGCGGGCGGTGGCGCGGCGCAGCCCGATCCGCGTCACCGCCATCGAGCGGCAACTGGGCACGCGCTACACAATCGACACGTTGCGAGCGCTCGTCCGCCTGCACCCGCGCCGCCGCTTCATCTGGTGCATGGGCGCCGACAATCTCGCGCAGTTCCACCAGTGGAGGCGCTGGCGCGACATCGCGCGGACGATGCCGATTGCGGTGATCGCAAGGCCGGGTTATGATCGCGCCGCCCGACGCAGTATCGCGGCGGGCTGGCTGCGGCGCTCCGTCCGGCCCGCGGCCGACGCGAAACAGTGGACGACATGGAGTCCCCCGGCGCTCGTGCTCCTGCGCTTTCGCCCCGATCCCCGATCAGCCACGCTGCTCCGGCAGGCGGACCCCGACTGGCACCAACGCATCGCCATGACCGCGCGCGATGGCGCGACGCGGATGCGCCTTTCCTCGAAGGAGTGACATTGCCCCATCCACAACCCGCAAACGACGCGGCCCCGGCGGGACTGCCGGGCGCCGCGCCCATCGACGCCCTGCACGATCTCGTCCTGCGCTCGCTCGACGACGATCAGGCGCAGGAAGTCGTCTCCATCCCGCTCGAAGGCAAGAGCAGCATCGCCGACCATATGGTGATCGCCTCGGGCCGCTCCTCGCGCCAGGTGGCGGCGATGGCGCAGAAGCTCGCCGAGCGGATCAAGCAGGGGCTCGGCCGCCCGGTCCGGCTCGAGGGGCTGCCGGTCGCCGACTGGGTGCTGATCGACGCGGGCGACGTCATCGTCCACCTCTTCCGCCCCGAAGTGCGCAGCTTCTACAATCTCGAGCGCATGTGGGGCTTTGCCGACGCCCCGGTGGCCGGCGAAGCCTGAGCCTCTTGCGGCGCTGAGGGCCGGCGCGTGGCGCTGACGCTGCATGTGATCGCGCGCGGGCGCATCGGGCGGGGGCCGGAGGCCGCGCTCGTCCAGCGCTATGTGAAGCGGATCGGCTGGCCGGTCCGCATCACCGAGCTTCCCGACCAGGGCGGCCGGATGCCCCCCGCCCCGCCCGGCACGCGCACGGTGCTGCTCGACGAGACGGGGCGCACGCTGCGCTCCGCCGAGTTCGCGCGGCAACTGGGCGACTGGCGCGACGCCGGGGTGGGCGAGGCGCGCTTCCTGATCGGCGCGGCGGACGGTTTTTCGGACGCCGAGCGCGGCGCCGCCGACCTCCTCATCGCCTTCGGTCCGATGACCTGGCCCCATCTCCTCGCCCGCGCGATGCTCGCCGAGCAACTCTGGCGCGCGACGAGCATCCTGGCGGGCCATCCCTATCATCGCGAGGGGTGAGTTGCTCTCGTGAAATCCGCCCCCATCCGTTCGCTTCGAGCGAAGTCGAGAAGCGCCAGCGCCGGCGCGAGCGTGTCTCGACTTCGCTCGACACGAACGGCAAAGGTGGTGGCGCGGAACGTGTCGGGGGCCGGATGATCTCGGGGGGAGGCAGGACGAGGTGGCTTGCGGCGCTCGCGGCGCTGATCGCGACCGCGCTCCCCTCGCACGCCGCGCCCCCCCTGTCCGATGCGCAGCGCGCGCTGCTCACCGCGCGAGCGGAGGCGGCGGCGGCGGCGAGGCGGAGCCAGGCGCTCGAGGCGCGCGCGCGGCAGGCGAGCGCGGCGGCCGATCGGGCGCGGGCACGGCGGGCGGCGCTCACCGAACGAATCGCCGAGGCGCAGGCGACGGTCGACGCGGCGCGCGCGCGCATGGCGATCATCGGCCGGCTGCGGGCGGCGCAGGCGAAGCGGCTCGCGGGCGAGCGCGCGCCCGTCATCCGCCTCACCGCGGCGCTGCAGGGCATGGCGCGCCAGCCGCCCGCCGCGCTGCTGGTGCGGCCGGGCAGCGTGCGCGAGGCGGTGCATCTGCGCATGGTGCTGGGCAGTGTCCTCCCCGTCATCGAGACGCGCACCGCGCGGCTGCGCGCCGACCTGCGGCAGAGCGCGGCGCTGGAGGCCAATGCCAAGCTCGCGGCGGAGACGCTTCACGCGGCGGTCACGACGCTCGACCAGCGGCGGCAATTGCTGGCGCGCGAGGAAGCGGGACAGCGCCGCGCCGCGCTCGCCTATAGTGCCGACGCCAGCCGCGAGGCCGAGCGCGCGCTGGCGATGGGCGAGACCGCGCGCGACCTCATCGACCGGATGGCGGCGGACGAGGATGCGGCGGCGGTGCGCGCGGCGCTGCTCGCCCTCCCCGGCCCCGCTCCCGCGCCGGATGCCAGGAGCGAGCCGCTCGATCCGGTGTACCGCCTCCCGGTCACGGGTACGCTGGTCGCGGGGCTCGGCGAGGCGAGCGAGAGCGGCGCGCGCTCGCGCGGGCTGACGCTGGCACCCGCCCCGAATGCGGACGTCGTCGCGCCGGCGGCGGGGCGGGTGGTCTTCGCCGGGCCGTATCGCAGCTATGGCGCCGTCGTCATCATCGACCATGGCGAGGGCTGGATGACGCTGGTCGCGGGGATGGCGCGGACGGTCGTGGCGGTCGACAGCGCCGTCGCGGCGGGCGAGACGATCGGCGCGGCGCCGGCGCGCGATCCCGAGGTGACCGTCGAACTGCGCCGCAACGGGCGGCCGATGGATATTCTCGCGCTGGTGGGATGACGAGAGCCAGACCCTGACGGCGCACTGACCTGAAGCGGTAGATCCGCCGGCGCGGCATCTCGCGAAACAATTCGGTGTTCTCCCGCGCAAGCGGGAGTCCATGGCGCAGCGCCTGGCTCTCCCTATGGACCCCCGCCTGCGCGGGGGAACGGGGGGAACCGGACATCAGGCTTGATGCGGCAGACTACAGCAATCGCTACCGCCGCCGGCGCAGCACCAGATACAGCGCCCCCGCCCCGCCATGCCGGGGATGCGCCGGGCGGACGGCGGCGATGCGGTCGGCGAACGGGCTGGCGTCGATCCAGTGGCCGATCTCGGCGCGGATGGCGCCGCGTCCGCTTCCCGGATCGCGCGGGCGGCCGGTGATGACGAGCAGCAGCCGCGCCTCGGCGGCGAGCGCGGCGTGGAGCGCGGCGTCGAACACCCGGCGCGCGTCGGCGAGCGTGTAGCCGTGGAGATCGACGGTGCGGTCGACCGCCACGTCGCCGCGCCGCAGGTGCCGCTCCCAGCGCCCGTCGAGCCCCGGCCCGGCGGCGGGCGCGACGGGCAATGGGACGGCGCGCGGCGGCGGCACGCGGCCCCTGACGCGCGGCGGCGCGGGCTCGGCGGGCGGCGGTGGCGGCACGGGCAGCGGGCGGGGCCGGCGCAGCGGCCGCACGGTGCGGGCCAGCGCCTCCCACAGCGCCTGCTCCTCAGGGAGAAGGCGGCGCCCAGCCATATTGGCTCGCGAGGCGGGCATAAGTGCCGATCGGCAGGAGGAGGAGCGCGCTGCCCCGCGCGGACAGGCCGCCGGCGATCGCCCTGGCCCGCTCGCCCGCGCCCCAGAAGCTGTCGAAGCGGTTCGGCCCCTTGATCGCCCCGCCGGTATCCTGCGCGATCCACAGGCCATTGGGCTCGGCGCGGTCGAGCGAGAGGATGACCGGCGCGCCCAGCGGCACGTAGCGCGGATCGGCGGCCACGGTCGTCTCGCCGGTCACCATCACGCCGAGCGCCCCCACCGGGCCGTCGCCGGTCAGTTCGCGGAAGAAGACGAAGCTCTTGTTCTCGTTCATGATCGCGGGCGCCTGCGTCGGATTGGCGCGCAGCCACGCGACGATGTCCTGCATCGACCCGGCCTGGATGAGGCCGCGATCCTTCATCAGCTTGCCGATGCCGGTATAGTCGCGGCCGTTTTGCCCGTCATAGCCGATGCGCAGGATCGTGCCGTCGGGCGCGCGCAGCCGGCCGCTGCCCTGGATCTGGAGGAAGAAGAGGTCGATCGGATCGGCCGCCCAGGCGATCTCGAGTCCCCGCCCCGCGAGCGAGCCCGCGTCGATCTCGCGCCGCTCGTCGAAGGGGACGAACTGGCGGCCGCTGACCTTGCCCCGGATCGTCTTGCCCTTGAGATCGTCGCTGAACAGGCCGAGGTCGACCTCGATCAGCTCGCGCGGGCGGGCATAGACGGGGACGTCATAGCCGGGGCGACGCTGGCGGACGCCGGCGATCTCGGGCTCGAAATAGCCGGTGACATAGCTCCTGCCGTCGCCGACCTGCACCGCCTCGAAAAAGCGGCGGAAGAAGTCGGCCGCGCTCGCCTCCGGCCAGCTCGCCGCGGCGCTGCACGCATTGGCCCAGTCGGTCGGCGCGGTGAGGCCGCTCTGGTCCTGCCGCCGGGTGAGCGCGGGGCATGACAGGCGGAAGGCGCGGAGGGCCGCGCGCGCCTTGTCGTCCGTCGCCGGGAGGAGGCTATCGACCGCCGGGCCGGGGGTGAGGCCGAGTCGCGCGGCATTGTCGGTGAGCTGCGGCGGCGGAACCGGGCTGGCCGCCGGAAGGGCGGGACGCGGGGTCGCGGGGATCGGCCGCGCGGCCTGGCCGGGCACCGGCGTCGAACCGGGCGGCACGATCCGCGCGCAGCCGGCGAGCGCCAGCATCGCCGCGACCGCGAGTCCCAGCCCCCGCCCGACCCGCCGCATCGCGGATCAGCCCTCGTCGGTTTCGCTGAGCTTCCAGTTGGGATCGTTGCTGCGCACGTCGCGCGCGAAGGTCCAGATGTCGCGCGTCGTCACCGCGTCGACCATCGAGCCGGCGACGACATTGCCGTCGGCGTCGCGCGTGATCGCGGCGATGTCCGCCTCGAACTCGACGGTGACATGCGCGATGCCGCCATTGAGCTGCGCCTGGGTGACGCGCGCGCGCTCGATGCGGACGAGGCGGTTGTCGAGCGTCTGGCCCGCCGCCTCGCGCTGGTCGATCGCTTCGCCGAACGAGGCGAGCACGTCGGCGTCGCAGAGGAAGGCCAGCTCATCCCGGTCGCCCTTCCAGAAGGCGCCCAGGATCATGCCATAGGCCACCCGCGCGCCCTCGAGGAAACGGGTGACGTCGAAGCCGCGATCGGCGGCGATCAGCGCGCGCAGCCCCGCCTGTGCTTCCGGCGCGACGAGCGAGTCGCCGATGCGACCAACCTCGGGACGCGGATCGGCGGCGGGGCGCAGGCCCGGCACATCATTGCCGGCGCGTTCCTCGGCCAGGCGCGGCATCGGCTGTTGTTCGTGCCCCGTGCGCTTGCCGAGCACCGAATAGAGCCGCAGCGCCAGAAAGGCGAAGAGCATGGCGAGAATGACGATCACGGTCACGAGCGAACACGGCCTTCCTGAGAGCACTGCACTGCCGGCAACATAGGGATGTTTGCTTAACGATTCAAATAGCGGAACGTCGCATTCGCCGCCATTGTGCTCCGGCCCGTCGGCGCGCTGCGCGATTGCCCGCGCGGCGGCGGGCTGCTAAGCGCCGCGCCTTGATCCCATCAACCACGGAAAGCAGCAAATATGAGCGAGGCAGGCGACGCCCTCATCGGCGACATCACGGGCAACGGCGCCGACACCGCGCCGCAGGTCGGCCTGATCGTCCAATATGTGAAGGACTTGTCGTTCGAGAATCCGAACGCGCCGCAGGTCTATAGCTGGCAGGGCCAGCCGCAGATCGACGTGCAGTTCAACATCGGCGCGCAGCAGGCGGGCGACGACATGCACGAGGTGACGCTGAAGATCACCGCCAAGGCGCAGGGCGACGGCGGCGTCGCCTTTGCGGTCGATCTGCTCTACGGCGCGCTGTTCGCGATGCGCAACGTGCCCGAGGACCAGCTCCAGCCGTTCCTCCTCGCCGAGGCGCCGCGCCTCCTCTTCCCCTTCGCGCGGCGCGTGCTGGCGGACGCGGTGCAGGATGGCGGCTTCCCCGCGCTGCTGCTCGACCCGATCGACTTCGGCGCGCTGTTCGTGCAGCAGTCGCAGGCGGTGGCGGGCAACGCCTGACACGACTTCGCGACGCCCGCCTATGACCAGTTCGTCATTGCGAGGCCGAAGGCCGCGGCAATCCAGAAGTGCCGGGTTCCTGATTGCCGCGTCGGCCGCGCCTCCTCGCAATGACGAAGAGTCCTGAGGCATGAACCTGCTCCGCGCCACCGGGACGATCGGCGGGCTCACGCTGGTGAGCCGCGTGCTCGGCATGGTGCGCGACATGCTGATGGCGCGCTATGTCGGGGCGGGGTTCGCGTCCGACGCGTTCCTCATCGCCTGGCGCCTGCCCAACCTGTTCCGCGCGCTGTTTGCGGAAGGTGCCTTTTCGGCCGCGTTCGTGCCGATGTTCAACCGCGTCCTCGCCGAGAACGAGCGCGACGCGCCGGGCACGGGCCGCGCCGCCGCCATCGCCTTCGCGGGGCAGGTGCTCTCGGTGCTGGTGCCCTTCCTCATCCTCTTCACCGCGCTCATGATGCTGCTCGCGGGGCCGGTGGTGTGGGCGATGACCGGCGGCTTCCCGGACGGCGGCCCGGCCAAGTTCGCGCTCGCGCGGCATCTTACCATCATCACCTTTCCCTATCTCGGGCTCATCAGCCTCGTCTCGCTGCTCGGCGGCATCCTCAACAGCTTCAACCGCTTCTGGGTGAACGCGGCGGCGCCGGTGCTGCTGAACATCTGCATGATCGTCGCGATCCTGTTCTTCCGCGGCGACAGCGCGGTGGAAACCGCCGTGACGCAGGCGGTGGCGGTGACGGTGTCGGGCGCGATGCAGCTCGCCTGGCTGATGTGGTCGTGCCGCCGCGCGGGCGTGGTGCTCAAGCTCGGCCGCCCCCGGCTCTCGCCCGCGGTCAAACGGCTGCTCGCGGTGATCGGCCCGGCGGCGATCGGCCAGGGCGCGATCCAGTTCAACCTCCTCATTTCCACCTCGCTCGCCGCGCGCTTCTTGCCGCAGGGGGCGGTGAGCTATCTCTATTATGCCGACCGGCTCAATCAGCTGCCGCTGGGCCTCATCGGCATCGGCGTCGGCACCGCGATCCTCCCGGCGCTCTCGCGCCAGATCGGCGGCGGCGACCAGGCGGCGGCGAGCCATACGCAGAACCGGGCGATGGAGCTGGCGCTGTTCCTCTCGCTCCCGGCCGCGATCGCGCTGTTCGTCGCCGCCGGGCCGATCATTCGCGGCGTGCTCGAACATGGCGCCTTCACCGCGCGCGACACGCAGGGGACGGCGGCGGCGCTCGCCGCCTTCGCGCTTGGGGTTCCGGCCTATGTGCTCATCAAGGTGCTCACCCCCGGCTTCTACGCGCGGCAGGACACCAGGACGCCGGTGCGGATCGCGCTCATTGCGATGCTCGTCAACCTGGTCGGCAACCTCATTCTCATCTGGCCGCTCGCGCATGTCGGGGTGGCGGTGTCGACGGCGGTGTCGGCCTGGGTCAATGTCGCGCTGCTCTACCGGGTGCTGCACCGCCAGGATCACCTCAGGATGGACGCGCGCTTCCGGGCGAAAGCGGTGCGGATCGTCGTGGCGGGCGCGGCGATGGGGGCGGCGCTGTATCTGATCGACCCGCTGCTCGACCCCTATATGACCGGCACGCTGATGACGCGGGTCGTCGCGCTGGGCATCCTGTGCGGGGCGGGCGGGTTCGTCTATGCGCTGGCGTCGGTGCTGCTCGGCGCCTATGGGATCGCCGAGCTCAAGGGGCAGTTGCGGCGGCGCTGACCCGTTACGAACAGGGAATCATCATGCGCGTCCTTTCCGGCATCCAGCCGACCGGCAACCTGCATCTCGGCAATTACCTCGGCGCGATCCGCAACTGGGTGGCGATGCAGGACGGCATGACGGGCGACGCGCAATGCTTCTTCTTCCTCGCCGACATGCATTCGATCACCGTGCACGAGGCGCGCGGGCAGCGCCTGCGCAACGTGCGCGACATGGCGGCGGCGCTCGTCGCCTGCGGCATTGATCCCGATCGCAGCGTGCTGTTCAACCAGGCGCGCGTCCCCGCCCATGCCGAGCTGTGCTGGCTGCTGATGGGCACGGCGCGCGTCGGCTGGGTCAACCGCATGACGCAGTTCAAGGACAAGGCGGGCAAGGACCGCGAGGGCGCGTCGGTCGCGCTCTACGCCTATCCGGTGCTGCAGGCGGCGGACGTGCTGCTCTACCAGGCGACGCACGTCCCGGTGGGCGAGGACCAGAAGCAGCATCTGGAGCTGACGCGCGACATCGCGATCAAGTTCAATCAGGACATGGGCCGCGACGTCTTCGCCCTCCCCGATCCGATCATCCCGCCCGCGACCGCCCGGATCATGAGCCTGCGCGACGGCGGCGCCAAGATGTCCAAGTCCGACCCGAGCGACATGAGCCGCATCAACCTCACCGACGATGACGACCTGATCGCCCAGAAGATCCGCAAGGCGAAGACCGATCCCGATCCGCTGCCCGACAACGCCGCCGCGCTCGCCGGCCGGGCGGAAGCGGTGAACCTCGTCGGGATCTACGCGGCGCTCGCGGGCGAGACCCCCGATCAGATATGCGCGCGCTTCGCCGGCCAGGGCTTCGGCGCGTTCAAGCCAGCGCTTGCCGACCTGCTGGTCGCGACGCTGGCGCCGATCCGCGCGCGCTATGAGGGGCTGCGGGCCGACGACGCGGCGCTCGACGCGATCCTCGTCAAGGGCGCCGAGCGCGCGGCGGCGGCGGCGGCGCCGACGCTGGCGGCGGCTTACGATGCGCTGGGGCTTATTCGGTAAACAGTTTACCCGAACCCCGTTCGCTTCGAGCGACGTCGAGACGCGTTGGCGCCGCACAGGCGTGTCTCGACTTCGCTCGACACGAACGGGGGATGGCGTGCTCGTACGGTAACGAGCCGCCCCACCGGAACATCGCCCTTGTCTTCGCCGTTCAAAAGCCGTTCAGTTGCGGCGGACTATGTAACGCGCGGGACGAACCGGGCCGCCCCGTCCCGCGCGCCGAAGGATGATGACGATGACCCGCCAGACGCTTCTCTATCGCCTCGCCGCCCCCGCCCTGGCGGTGCTCGCCCTCTCCGCCTGCGCGACGCCGTTCAAGGCGGATGTGGCGCGTTTCCAGCAGTTGCCCGCGCCGCAGGGGCAGAGCTTCACCATCCAGTCGGACAATCCGCGTCTTGCCGGCGGGCTGGAATTCGCCACCTATGCCGATATCGTCGCGCAGCGGCTGACGCAGCAGGGCTACACCCGCGCCGCCGATCCGGGGAGCGCGCAGCTCGTCGTCCGGCTCGACTACAGCGTCGACAATGGGCGGGAGAAGGTACAGTCGACCGGCTTCGGCCGGGGCTATGACCCGTTCTGGGGGCCAGGTTTCGGCCGCGGCTGGTACGGGCGCGGCTATTATGGCTGGCGCAGCCCCTATGTCTATGGCTTCTACGATCCGTTCCTGTTCGGGCCGGGCTATGACGACGTCACCAGCTATACCGTCTATACGAGCCAGCTGCAGATGCGGATCGACGGCATCGGCAACGGCCAGCGGCTGTTCGAGGGCCGCGCGCAGGCGCAGTCGCTCAGCAACAAGCTGACCTACCTCGTCCCCAACCTCATCGACGCGATGTTCCAGAACTTTCCCGGCCGTTCGGGCGAGGAAATCCGCGTGACAATCGCGCCGGAGCCCAAGGGCAGGGGCACCTGACCGCGCCGGGCGGGCGCCCCCCGCCCGCCGACGAGCCCGGCGGCGGTAAAACCGCGGATGCCGGGATCGCGCCGCCGCGTCGCCTCAATCGGTGAGCCGCACCACCCAGCCGTGGGGATCGGGCGCGACGCCGGTCTGGATGCCGACGAGCGCGCTCTTGAGCCGCTGCGTCACCTCCCCCGCGCCGCCGCCATTGCCGATCGTAAAGTCGCCCTGCGCGCTGCGCACCGCGACGATGGGGGTCACCACCGCCGCCGTGCCGCAGGCGAAGCATTCGCGCAGCTTGCCGCTGCGCGCGTCCTCGCGCCATTGCTCGATGCTGTAGCGTTCCTCGACCGGGGTCAGCCCCTCGTCGCGGGCGAGCGTGAGCAGCGCGTCGCGGGTGATGCCGGGCAGGATCGTGCCGTCGAGCGGCGGCGTCACCAGCCGGCCGTCGTCGAACAGGAACATGATGTTCATGCCGCCCAGCTCCTCGACCCAGCGGCGCTCGATCGCGTCGAGGAACAGCACCTGGTCGCAGCCCTCGGCCATGGCGTGCGACTGGGGGAGCAGCGCGCCGGCATAATTGCCGCCGCATTTGGCTGATCCGGTGCCGCCGGGCACCGCGCGGACATAATCATGGCTGACGCCCAGCGTCACGCCCGCCTTCCCGCCCTTGAAATAGCCGCCAACCGGCGAGGCGATGACGCAGAAGATGTAGCTGTCGGCCGGGCGCACGCCCAGGAACGGCTCGTCGGCGAACTGGAACGGGCGCAGATAGAGGCTGCCCCGGTCGGCATCGGGCACCCAGTCGCGGTCGGCGCGGACGAGCTGGCGGATGCTCTCGACGAACAGCGCCTCGGGCAGATCGGCCATGGCGAGCCGCTCGGCCGACTTCTGGAAGCGGCGGGCATTGGCATCGGGGCGGAAGGTGGCGATCGCGCCGTCGGGCAGGCGATAGGCCTTGAGCCCCTCGAAGATTTCCTGCGCATAATGCAGCACCGCGGCGGCGGGATCGAGCAGGAAGGGCTGGCGCGGGCCGATTTGCGCGTCATGCCAGCCCTTGTCGCGGCTGTAACGGATCGTCGCCATGTGATCGGTGAAGACGCGGCCAAAGCCGGGGTCTTCCATCGCCGCCTGCCGGTCCTGCGCCGGCGTCAGCGCCGGGTGCGCCACTGTGGTGAAATGGGTCATGGCAGCCGCTCCTTCCCGAACCTTTTTAGGTCAATGTTCCTGACCATTGCCGCTAGCAGCGGCGCGCGCGATTGTCACGCCATGACGAGGCGGTCGTCGTCCGCGAGCCTGGCGAGGATGTCGAGCGGCCCGCCTCCCTCGATACGGGGATCGAGCGTGTCGAGGGCGCGCCCGGCGAGCGCCAGCCCGCTCTGGCAGGCGGTGAGCGCGACGCCGAGGTCCAGCGCGTCCGCCCAGAGCTGGGCGAGCGTCGGCAACCCGGCGGCGCGATGCTCGGCGTCCTGCGGCCCGACCAGCGGCGCGGCGAGCAGGCGTACCGCGTCGAGCTGAAGGAACAGCCGCGCGGGCGCGCCGATCGCCGCCTGCGCGCTCGCCAGCACCAGGGCGCCACGCAGCCGCTCGGGATCGGGCGCCGAAAGGACGATGGTCAGGCCGGGCACGGCTCGGCGGCGCAGGCCGGGCAGGCCGCGTCCTTGGCGAGCGCCAGCGTGCGGAAGCGCATCGTCAGCAGGTCGGCGATCAGCAGCCGCCCCGCCGCTTCGGCGCCGAAGGGGACGAGCGCGCGGATGACCTCCAGCGCGGCGAGGCTGCCGATCACGCCGGTGACCGCGCCGACCACGCCGTCGTCGGCGCAGCTCTGGCCAGCCCGCGCGGGATCGTCGCCGACGAGGCAGCGGTAGCAGGGCTGGTCCGCCTCCCAGCCGCGATAGGTGGCGATCTGCCCCTCGAACCCGCCCACCGCCGCCGAAACCAGCGGCACGCGCAGCGCCGTCGCGGCGTCGCTCGCCGCGAGCCGGGTCGGGAAATTGTCGCACCCGTCGAGCACCACGTCGCAGTCGCGCAGCAGCAGCCCGGCATTGTCCTGGTCAAGCGCAGCGTTGATCGCGATGGCATGGACATGCGGGTTGATCCGCCGCGCCGCCCCGGCCGCCGCCTCCGCCTTGGGCCGGCCGATATCGTCGTCGCCGAACAGGATCTGCCGCTGAAGGTTGGAGAGCGACACGCGGTCGGGATCGACGATGCGCAGCGTGCCGACACCCGCCGCCGCCAGATAGGCGATCGCCGGGCAGCCGATGCCACCCGCGCCGATCACCGTGACATGCGCCCTGGCGAGCCGCGCCTGGCCCGCGCCGCCGATCTCCCTGAGGACGATGTGGCGGGCATAGCGCTCCAGCTCGGCGTCGCCCAGCATCAGGCGATCCCGATGCCGGTCGAGCCGAAGCCTCCCGCGCCGCGCGCGGTCTCGTCGAGCGTGGCGACCTCGACCGGCCGGCCGATCCGCACCGGCGCCACCACCAGTTGCGCGATGCGGTCGCCGCGCCGGATCGCGAATGTTTCCTCGCCGAGGTTGAGCATGATGACGCGCAGCTCGCCGCGATAGTCGCTGTCGATCGTGCCCGGCGTGTTGGGGAGCGTCAGGCCATGCTTGAGCGCGAGGCCCGAGCGGGGCCGCACCTGGATCTCGTACCCGTCGGGAATGGCGAGCGCGAAGCCCGTGGCGACGGCGTGGCGGGCCATCGGCGCCAGCTCGACATCCTCGGCCGCCACCACGTCCATCCCCGCCGCGCCCGCCGTCGCATAGGCGGGGAGCGGCAGCCCCTCGCCATGGGGCAGGCGCTTGAAGGCGATGTCAACCGGCAAGGTCATCGGCGATCCTGTCCATGAGGCGGCGGGCGACCTCCTCCTTGGGCAGATCGTCCCACGCTTCAACCCCCGACGCGCGGATGAGGTGCACCTGGTTGCGCGCGCCGCCCATCACGTCGCCCGACACATCGTTGGCGACGATCCAGTCGGCGCCCTTGCGCAGCCGCTTCGCGCCGGCATGGCGCAGCACGTCCTGCGTCTCCGCCGCGAAACCGATCAGCAGGCGCGGGCGGTCGGGGCGGGTGGCGAGGCCGGCGAGGATGTCGGGATTGGGCACGAGGGCGAGCGGCGGGGGTGCCTCGCCGCTCTTCTTGATCTTCTGCGTCGCGGGTTCGGCCGCGCGCCAGTCGGCGACGGCGGCGACCAGGATCGCGGCGTCGGCGGGGAGCGCGGCATCGACCGCCGCCTCCATCTCGCGCGCGGTCTCGACATCGACGCGCGTCACCCCCGGCGGCGTCGACAGGCTGACCGGCCCCGCGACCAGCGTCACCCGCGCGCCGGCCTGCGCGGCGGCGGCGGCGATCGCGAAGCCCTGTTTCCCCGACGAGCGGTTGGCGATGTAGCGCACCGGATCGATCGGCTCGTGCGTCGGCCCGGCGGTGACGAGGATGTGGCGCCCCGTCAGGGGGCCGTCGCGGCCGAGCATCGTCTTGATCCGCGCGACGATCTCGGGCGGTTCGGGGAGCCGCCCCGGCCCCCATTCGCCGCAGGCCATGCCGCCCTCGGCCGGGTCCATGACCTGAATGCCGTCGGCGCGCAGTCGCTCCAGATTGCGGCGCGTCGCGGCATGGTGCCACATCCGCACGTTCATCGCCGGCACGACGAGGACGGGCTTGTCGGTGGCGAGCAGGATGGTCGTGGCGAGATCGTCGGCGATCCCCGCCGCCATCTTGGCGAGGACATTGGCGGTGGCGGGCGCGACGACGATGAGGTCCGCCTCGCGCGAGAGCTGGATATGCCCGATCTCCCGCTCCTCCTTGAGGTCGAACATCGCGCCATAGACATGGTCCTCGGTGAGCACGCCCAGCGAGAGCGGCGTCACGAACTCCTTGGCGCTTTGCGTCATCACCGCCCGCACCGCGATCCCCCCGCGCCGCAACAGCCGCACCAGCTCCAGCGCCTTGTACGCCGCGATGCCGCCCGAGACGATGAGGAGGATGCGGGGGGTGGTCATTCGGGCAGCGACTCGAGAATGGCCGCGCAGCGTCGTGCGAGATCGGGGACGCTGTGCGTCGCCGCGTTCCACAGCAACGCCTCGTCAACCCCGGCATAGTCATGGCTGAGGTAGTTGCGCGTCGCGGTGATCGCCGCCCAATCGACCTCCTGATTCTGTGACTTGATCACGTCCGACAACCTCTTAGCCGCCTCACCGATGTGGAGGATGCGATAGGCGGTCAGGTCTACCTCATCAACATCGGTCATGAACGCGTGCCACGTCATCCCACCAAGGCGCCGCGCCAGATGATCCGCGAGCTTGACGATCAACGACAGGAAGAAGCGATCGGCTTCGCGCACGATGGTCAGTAGATGCGGATCATGTCGCGCATCGCCCGCTCCTTGACGAACGGCCGCATGGAACGCAGCGGAACGAGGTCGATGACGGAACCGCACCCTTGCTGAAGTCGATTGCGAAGCCCAGCGAACTTGAAAAGGTCCAGCTGGGAGGTGCCGTCGATCTCGCACGCCAGATCGATGTCCGACGCGTCGCTGGCATCATCGCGCGCGGTTGACCCGAAAAGGTAAAGCGCAGCGATGCCGGCTGCACGTAACTCAGCCTCGTGCGACTTAATCAGGGCAATGGCTTCGTTGCGGTTCATGTGTGGAGGATAGGCGCGCGGGCACGATGCTTCAACCCCACGCCCACATCCCCGCCGCGCCCGCGGCGACGCCCGCCAGCGCGGTGAGGACATAGCGCCACACCGGCCGGCGCCTGCGCTCCCAGATGAGTTCGACCTTGGGCACCGGCGGCGGCGGCGGGGCCGCGCCCTTGGGAGGATAGGCGTCCTCGATCCGGCGGACGAGGCCGGGGAGGCGCGCCAGCGTCTGCGCCCCGTCGATGAGCGCGTCGGCGAGCTTGGCTTCCGGTCCCAGCTCGTCGCGCAGCCAGCTCTTCACATAGGGGCCGGACACGTCCCACATGTTGATGCCGGGATGGAGCATCGTCGCCACGCCCTCGACCATCACCATCGTCTTCTGGAGGAGGAGGAGGTGCGGCTGGGTCTGCATGTCGAAGTCGCGGGTGATCGCGAACAGCCCTTCGAGCATCTGCCCCACTGAAAGCTCGCTCACCGGCTTGCCGCGCATCGGCTCGCCCACCGCGCGCAGGGCGGTCGCGAACTCGGCGACATTGTGGTGGGCAGGGACATATTGCGCCTCGAAGTGGATCTCGGCGACGCGGCGGTAATTGCCGGTGATGAGGCCGTAGAGGATCTCGGCGAGCCAGGCGCGCGCGCGCCGGTCGATCCGGCCCATGATGCCGAAGTCGATCGCGGCGATGTCGCCGTTCGCCGTCACGAACAGGTTGCCCTGGTGCATGTCGGCGTGGAAGAAACCCTCGGCAATGGCCTGACGCAGGAAGGTGTTGACGAGGCGCGCGGCGATCGCCTCGAGATCGTGCCCGGCGGCGATCAGCGCCTCGCGGTTGGAGATCTTGATCCCGTCGACCCAGTCGAGCGTCATCACCCGGCCGGTGGTGCGGTCCCAGTCGATCGCGGGGATGACATAGCCGGGCACCGCCGCCATCGCCTCGGCCAGTTCGGAGGCGGAGGCCGCCTCGCGCCGCAGGTCCAGCTCGCGCGCGGTCCAGCGCTTGAAATTGGCGATGACGAGCCGGGGGCGCAGCCGCGCCGCCTCCCCGCCCAGCGCCTCGAGATGCGCGGCCGCCCATTCATAGGTGTCGATGTCGCGCGCCATCTGCTTCTCGATGCCGGGGCGCAGCACCTTGACCGCCACGTCGCGTCCCTCGGTGGTGACGGCGCGATGGACCTGCGCGATCGAGGCGGCGCCGACCGGCGTCTCGTCAAAGCGGCTGTAGAGCGCCTCGATCGGGCGGCCGAAGCTCGTCTCGACCTGCTGGCGGATCGCGGCGAAGGGCATGGGCGGCAGTGCGTCCTGCAACTGCAGCAGGTCGCGCGCCGCCTCCTCGCCGACGAGATCGGGGCGCGTGGCGAGCGACTGGCCGAGCTTGATCGCCGCCGGCCCGATCGCCCGGAACGCCTCGGCATAGCGCGGCACGTTCGGCACGCGCGCCCCGAAGCGCGCGACGCGGGCGAGGCGGCGGACGGGCGCGGGCGTCACCGGATCGGTCTCCAGCCCGCGCAGCGCGCCATGCCGCGCGAGCGTGCGCCCCCAGCCGAGCAGCCGGCGCAGATGGACGAGATGCGCGGTCATGCCCGGCCGCTCACACCTTCCAGCCGCTGTGGATCGCCACCAGCCCGCCCAGGATCGGCTCGGCGTTCACCCGGACAAATCCCGCCGCCTCGATCATCGCGGCGAAGCGCGCCATGTCGGGGAAGCGGCGGATCGATTCGACGAGATAGCGATAGCTGTCCTCGTCGCCCGCGATCGTCTTGCCGAGGCGGGGGACGAGATGATGCGAATAGGCGTCATAGACCTCGGCGAATCCCGGCCAGAGCGTCGTGGAAAATTCGAGGCAGAAGAACCGCCCGCCAAAGCGCAGCACGCGGTGCGCCTGCGCCAACGCCGCCGGGATGTCGGTGACGTTGCGGATGCCGAAGGCGATCGTGTAGCCGTCGAACGAGCGATCGGCGAACGACAGCGCCTCGGCATTCTCCTCGGCCCAGAGCAGCCCTTCGACCTTGCGCTTGGCGGCGCGGTCCATGCCGACGCGCAGCATGTCGGGGTTGATGTCGGCCACCGTCACCCGCGCCCCGCGCCGCGCGAGGCGGAAGGCGATGTCGCCGGTGCCGCCCGCCATGTCGAGGAACGCCTCGCCGTCGCGCGGCGCAACGCGGCGGACGAACTGGTCCTTCCAGAGGCGATGCAGCCCGCCCGACATGGCGTCGTTCATGACGTCGTAGCGCGCGGCGACGCGCGAGAAGACCTCGCCGACGAGGCCGGTCTTCGCAGCCCGTTCGACCTCGCGATAGCCGAAGGAGACGGTGTCGCTCATGGCCGCGTGCTGTAGCCAAGTCTTGCCCGCGCGGCAAAGCCTGATAACGCCGCCTCATGCCCGAGCTTCCCGAAGTCGAGACCACCGTCGCCGGCCTGCGCGCGGTGATCGACGGCGCCCGGCTGCTGAGCATCGAGCCTCGCCGGGCGGACCTGCGCTTTCCCTTCCCCGCCGACCTGCGCCAGCGCATGACCGGCGCGCGCGTGACGGGCCTGGGGCGCCGCGCCAAATACGGCCTGATCGACACCGATCGCGGCGACACGATGATCTTTCACCTGGGCATGTCGGGCCGCTGGCGGATCGATCCGGCCGAGCCGCCGGGGACGCACGACCATCTCGTTCTGCGGACCGAACGCCACGAGTTGCGGCTCTGCGACCCGCGCCGCTTCGGCTTCGTGGATCTCGCGCAGACGGCGGCGCTGCCCGATTATCCGGCGTTCAAGGCGATGGGGCCGGAGCCCCTCGGCCGCGACTTCAACGCCGCCTATCTGGCGACCGCGCTGGCGGGCCGGCGCGCGCCGGTCAAGGCGATGCTGCTCGACCAGCGGATCGTCGCGGGGCTCGGCAACATCTATGTGTGCGAGGCGCTCAACATCGCCCGCATCGCGCCCGCGCTCGCCGCTGGCGCGGTGCCCGAGGCGAAGCTCGGGGCGCTGGTCGAGGCGATCCGCGCCGTCCTTGCCGCCGCCATCGCCGCCGGCGGCTCCAGCCTGCGCGATTATGCCCGCCCCGATGGCGAACTCGGCTATTTCGCGAAGGACTGGCGCGTCTATGGCCGCGAGGGCGAGGCTTGCCCGTGCGGGGGGACCGTGGGGCGACGGATCGATTCGGGGCGGTCGACCTTTTATTGCTTGACGTGCCAGGGGTGAAAAACGGGCGTTGCGCGTGCCCTCCCCAACCCCTCCCGCAAGCGGGAGGGGCAGCGACGCTTACGGAGCCGAAAGCGAAGTTAGCCGCAGCGGGGAGGGTCTGCGACACCCGCCGCAAACGCCGTGGGATCGGTTGACGCCCGCCCCCCGAGCCGCTAAGGGGCCGCACTTCCGCCGGCGCGCTCGGGCGAAGAGTCGCGCGGCACAGGCACGCTTACAGGATTATCGAGGACCAGATGGCCAATACGCCGCAGGCAAAGAAGCGCATCCGCCGCAACACCCATCGCGCCGAGATCAACGGCAACCGCATCAGCCGCATCCGCACCCTCGTCAGGAAGGTCGAGGCGGCGCTCGCGGCCGGGGACAAGGCGGCGGCGCAGGCGGCGCTGCAGGTCGTCCAGCCCGAACTGTCGCGCGGCGTCGCGCGCGGCGTGCTGCACAAGAACACCGCGTCGCGCAAGTTCAGCCGCCTGACCAAGCGAGTCGCGACGCTCGCCTGACCCATTGCGGAACAGAGATGCAACGGCCCGCCGGGGGAGACTCCGGCGGGCCGTTTCGCATGGGGATCGCGCCGTTGCGCCAAGGTGAGGACTGACCACGATTCGCGTCGCATCGCGGCCCCCTGAGCCTGTAAATATTGAGTAAAACCATATAGTTAATATCAAGCCCCGCATTTCCGCGACTTAAGCCTGTCAAACCCTTTATTTCAGATTCTTGACAGGTCCGACGCTTGATCGGCCGCGTTACCGATGGCTAGAAACGCTTTCCGCCCCGCCGCGACTCACGCGGTGGGCGGCAGCACGACATGACTTCGCGCTTCGCCGGACAGACGTCTTGCGGACGGGGGAACTGTCGCGCTCGACGGGGGCAGGCATATCGCCTGGGCAGGCGATCGGCGGAGGATCGGGCGAGTTGACGGGCATCGGGCAAAAGATCGTGTCGGGCGACGCTGTGGCTGGGAACTGGCAGGAGCCCGAGCCCGATCGCGTCGCCATCGAGGGGGGGTGGAGCGGCATCCGCGCCGGGCTGCGCCGCGACATCGGCGGCAAGCTGTTCGACCAGTGGCTCAAGCCGCTCACCCTGGGGGAATACTGCCCGGCGAGCGGCACGCTCGACCTCCTCGCGCCCTCCGATTTCTCAGCCAATTTCGTGCGCGCCAACTATGCCGACCGGCTGCGCCTCGCCTGGCGCGCGGCCAATCTGGGTGTGCGCGAGGTGCGCGTGGCGCGGATGGCGGGGACGCCGGCGCTGTACCGGCCGGAGCCCGCCGCGTCGCCCGCCCCGGCCGCCGATCCGGCCGGGCGCGTCGCCGGCGGCTTCCAGCCCCGGCATGATTTCGCCAGCTTCGTCGTCGCCGACAGCAACCGCCTCGCCCATGGCGCGGCGCTGGCGATGGCGGGCGCCGCCGCGCCGCAGTTCAACCCGCTCTTCATCCATGGCGGCACGGGGCAGGGCAAGACGCACCTGCTCCACGCCGTCGCGGCGGCGTTCGCGCGCGCGCATCCCGGCGCGCCGATCCTCTACATGTCCGCAGAACGCTTCATGATGGACTTCGTGAACGCGATGCGCGCGCAGGACACGATGGCGTTCAAGGCGCGGCTGCGCGCCGCCCGGCTGCTGCTGATCGACGACATCCAGTTCATCGCCGGCAAGGGATCGACGCAGGAGGAGTTTCTCCACACCCTGAACGAGCTGATCGACAGCGGCGGCCGCATCGTCATCAGCGCCGACCGCGCGCCGCAGCAACTGGGGGCGATCGACCCGCGCATCCTCTCGCGGCTCGCGGGCGGCCTTGTGGCGGACATCCAGCCCGCCGACCTCGACCTGCGCCTCGCCATCCTCGCGCGCCGCTGCGCCGCGCATCCCCAGGCAGAGGTGCCCGACGAGGTGCTCCTGTTCCTCGCCCGCTCGATCCGCAGCAACATTCGCGAACTGGAAGGCGCGTTCAACAAGCTGGTCGCCTATGCCGGCCTCACCGGCAAGGCGATCACGCTCGACTATGCGCAGACGATGCTGGCCGACGCGGTCCGCGCCAATGCCCGCCGCATCACGATCGACGAGATCCAGAAGGCGTGCGCGGCGCATTACCGTATCGACCCGGCCGAGATGCGCTCGCAGCGCCGCGCGCGGGCGGTGGCGCGGCCGCGCCAGGTGGCGATGTACCTCGCCAAGAAGCTGACGCCGCGCTCGCTCCCCGAAATCGGCCGCATCTTCGGTGGACGCGACCACAGCACCGTGATCCACGCGGTCCGCACGATCGAGGCGATGCGGCAGGACAATGCCGATCTCGACGCCGACATCAGGACGTTGCAGCGGCAGCTGGAGAGCTGAGCCCCGGCGGCCCCTAGCTGATGAGCTGATCGACCGCCGCCGCGCGCGGGCTGGTCTGCGCGACGCGGGCCATCGCCGCCTGCTGGATCATCGATTTGGCGAGCTGCTCGGCGAACTCGATCGCCTCGCGGCTGGTCGGCGGCATCGGCAGAAGCACCACCGGCTCGGACACGAGCGACTGAAGCTGGCTGTTCGACGTGTTGACGGCGCTCGCGCCCGACTGGTTGCGCAGGTTGGCGAGGATGTCGGCGATACGCTGGTGCACGCGCGCGACATCGGCGGCGGCGGCGGCATCGTCGGAGGGGAGCGTGGTCGAGTCGAGCGGTACCGGCGCCGCAGCCGCTGCCGGCTTGCGGTCCTTCATGAGAGCCTGGTCGTCGGCCACCGGGCTGGTCGCGGTTACGGCCTCGGCGCTGTTGAGGCGCCGCGACCCACGCTCCATCGAGCTGGCCACTGACGAAACCGGCTCACTGCGTGGCAGGTACTCGTTCATGGCGGGATCGGTCATACACCCGCCTTCATCAACAAAGGACGGACGAGCAGGATGAATCTGTGATTCACTCTCTCTGGCGCGGCGCACGGAATCAGACCGGCCGGCCCTCGGCGTCGAAGCGCATCCCTTCGGGCACGTCGACGCGCGGTTGCTCGAAGTGGCTCGCCATGCGGCTTTCGACGCGGAAGACAAAGGCGAGAACGGCGGCCACCGCGACGAACAGCCGATCGTCGATCACCTGGCCGACGCGCGAGCTGTAGAAGATGGCGCGGGTTAGCTCGGGATATTCGAGCATCGTCTTGCCCTTTTCGAGCGCCAGCGCGCGCATCGCCCGCGCGATCTCGTCGGCGCCGCGCGCGACCACCATCGGCGCCAGGTCGCGGCCGGGATGATAGCGCAGCGCGACGGCGAAGTGCGTGGGGTTGGTGAGCACGACCGTCGACTCCTCCACCGCCTTGCGCACCGAATTGTTGAGCGTCTCGTACTGCTTGCGGCGGATCGCGCCCTTGACCTCGGGCGATCCTTCGGTCTCCTTGTTCTCGTCGCGCACTTCCTGCTTGGTCATGTTGAGCCGCTTGGCGCGCTGGAAGATCTGCGCGGGCACGTCGATGCCGGCAATGAGGAACAGCGCGCCGGCGAGCGTCAGGCTGACGACGATGAAGAGGCTGCCGATCTCCGCCACGGCCGGGGCGACGCCGGCCTTGCCCATCACCAGGATCGCCTGCAGCCGCTCCCAGACGAGCCAGCCGCCGATGCTGCCGAGCAGCGTCACCTTGGCGATCGACTTGACCAGTTCCATCAGTCCCTGCGGCCCCAGGATCCGCTGCAGCCCGGTCAGGGGATTGAGCTTGTTGAACTTGGGCGCGAAGGCATTGGTGCGGAAGCCGAGCGATCCGAGCAGCGCCGGCGCGGCGATCGCCGCCGCGAGAGTCACCGCGAGAATGCCGCCGACCGGAACGACCAGCATCGAGAGCAGGTGGATGATGCGCTTCTGCGGCTCGAAACTGCTGATGTCGGCCGGCGTCACGCGCAGCCCCTGGCTCAGCATGTCGCGCAGCGCCTGGACGAGATCGGGGCCGGCCACCGCGAGCCAGGCGACGCCCGCCATCATCACGAGCGCGGTCGCCAGCTCGCGCGACTGGAGGATGTCGCCATTCTTCGCGGCTTCGGAGAGCCGCTTGGCGGTCGGCTTCTCGGTCTTTTCGCCGCCGCCCATCGGCTCCTGCGCCATGGCTCAGCCTCCGCCCAGCCGCTGTGCCATGTCGAGCGACGCCTTGAGCGCGTCGGCGATCGCCTCGCTCATCACCGGCGCCGCGACCGCGAGGAGGACGAGCCCCGCGAGCAGCGTCGCGGGCAGGCCGACCGCGAAGAGGTTGAGCGCCGGCGCCGAGCGGGCGAGCACGCCCATCACGATCTGGACGAGGATGAGCGCGAAACCCACCGGCAGCGCGATGATGACCCCGGCCGAGAACATCGACCCGCCGAACTGGACGAGGCTCTCGACCGCCTGGTTGGGCAGCATCGGCCCGCCGGGCGGGAGCGCGACATAGCTTTCGACCACATAGCGGATCAGCAGCAGATGCCCGTCCATGGTGAGAAGGATGAACGTCGCGATGATCGAGAGGAACTGGCCGACCACGGGCGTCGCCGCGCCGCTCTGCGGATCGACCATGGAGGCAAAGCCGAGGCCCATCGCGTTGGCGATCGTCTCGCCGCCGATGAACGCGGCCGCGTAGCCGATCTGGAGCGCGAACCCCATCGCGAGGCCGCACAGCACCTCGCCCGCGATCATCGCGATGCCCGCGAGGCTGAGGATGCCGCCCGGCGGCATGGTGATCGTCACGCTGTTGAGCGCCGCCATGCCGATCGCGAGGCTGAGGATCAGGCGGAGCTGCACCGGCGTCGCCGGCGCGCCGAAGATGGGCGCCGCGAGCATCGCCGCGCCCGGCCGGATCATCGCGATGAGCCAGAGCCAGAGCTGCGCCTCCACCCCGGCGAAGCCCGGCGCGATCATGACAGCACGTCCGGGATCCGCTCGAACACCTCGCGGGTGAAATCGGCGACCAGCATCAGGATCGATCCGCCGAACACCGTCAGCACCGCGCCCACGATGATGAGCTTGGGCACGAAGCTGAGCGTCGCCTCGTTGATCGAGGTCGCGGCCTGGATCATGCCGATGATGACGCCCGCGACGAGCGCGGGAATGAGGATCGGCGCCGTTGCCAGCGCCGCCACCCACAGCGCCTGCTGCGCGATGCCGACGAAGACGTCGGGATTATCCATGGCGGCCGCGCCCCGCCCTCATGTCGCGAACGATCCGGCGAGCGATCCCATCGTCAGCGCCCAGCCGTCGACGAGGACGAAGAGCAGGAGCTTGAAGGGCATCGAGATGATCGTGGGCGAGAGCATCATCATGCCGAGCGCCATCAGCGTCGAGGCGACAACGAGGTCGATGATGAGGAAGGGCAGGAAGATCATGAAGCCGATCTGGAACGCGGTCTTGAGCTCGCTCGTCACGAACGCGGGCAGCAGGATGGTGAAGGGCACGTCCTCGGGCGAGCGGAAAGCCGGCGCGCGGGCGAGACCCTGGAACATCTTGAGGTCGCTCTCGCGCGTCTGCTTGGCCATGAAGCCGTGCAGCACCTTGCCCGAGCGGCCGATCGCCTCCTCGATCGAGATCTGCCCCTGGCCGTAGGGCGTGTAGGCGGTGGTGGCGATCTGGTCGATCGCCGGGCGCATGACGAACAGCGACAGGAACAGCGCCAGCCCGACAAGCACCTGGTTGGGCGGCGTCTGGGTGAGGCCGAGCGCCTGGCGCAAGAGTGACAGCACGATGATGATGCGCGTGAAGCTCGTCATCATGAGGATTACCGACGGCAGCACCGTCAGCAGGCTCATGAGGATGAGGATCTGGAGCGAGAGCGACAGCGGGCGGCCATCGCCCGAAATGTCGCTGAGCGCCTGCGTCAGCGCGCCCGATGGCTGCACCGGCCCCGTCGCCGTCTGCGCGAGCGCGGGCGTGGCAAGGACGAGGCCGAGGATGAGAGCGGCGAGGAGGGCGACAAGCGTGCGTATCTTTGAACCCTGAACACGTCCACAGCGTTCGCGTCGCGCGAAGTCGGGAAGCGTCAGGGCGACCGTGTCTCGACTGCGCTCGACACGAACGGACGCGGGGCGCGCGATCTCACGCATCGCCAACCCCGCTTTCCGCGACCTTTTCGATGCGCCCGCGCGTGACGGCGAGCAGATGGCGCTTGCCGCCGAACTCGACGACGGCGAGCTTGCCGAAGGTGCCCATCGGCAGCACGTCGACGAGCTTTACCGCGCGGTCCGCCTGGCCGCCCATCATGCCGGGCTGATACTTTCGCCACAGCCACAACGCGCCAAAGGCCATGCCGGCGACGATCGGCAGCAGGATGGCGAGCTTGACGAAATACCAGACCATTGCGCCCCCGCGCGCAGCCTCTTCAGCTGCGTCTTTCCACACCGGCCATGCGCGCCTCGGTCGCCGCGATCTCGACCACGCGAATGCCGTACCGGCCGCCGACGGTGACGACCTCCCCACGGGCAATTAGCGTGCCGTTAACCATGATGTCGAGCAGTTCGTCGGCCTGGCGGTCGAGTTCGACCACGCTGCCCTCGGCAAGGTCCATCACCTCGGCCAGTTTGAGCGAGGTCGAGCCGACCTCGACCGACATCCGCACCGGAATGTCGGCGAGCAGGCGGAAGTTGGGCGACTCGAGCATCGCCGCCACATCGACCCCCCTGGGTGCTTCGCTCATGTCGCTCATGGAATATATGCCTCGTTCAAGCCAGTTTTTCGATCAGGAAGGCCGCGCGGCCATCCTGTTCGCCGATGGTGCCGTGCGCGAAGATGCGGTCGCCGACGATGAGCGGCAGACTGCGCGCGATGTGGACGGGAATGACGTCGCCGGGTTTGAGCGCCATCAGTTCCGACATGGTGACATTGGGCCGCGCGAGCACGGTGCGCGCGGGCAGGCGGACGTTGCGCACCTGGCGCGCCAGCCGCGCCTGCCAGACCGGATCGGTGCGGCGGACATCGTCATGAACCCGGACGCCGCCGGGCGGCTCGATCCCGCGCAGGCCGTCGAGCGGATAGACGACCTCGATCGTGTAGCGCTTGGTGTCGCTCAGCACGACCTCGAACGCCTGGATGACCATGTCGTCGGAACTGTCGGCGATGACGGCCTGGCCAAGGCCGGTCTCGCGGCCGATGAGGCCGATGTCGAGCGTCGCATGGTCGGCCCAGACCTGCGTCAGCGCGGTCATGATCTGGCCCGAGATGCGCGCGATGAAGCGGTCCTCGGTGGGGCTGAACTCGCTGCGCTCGACCGCTTTCGCATCGCCGGGGCCGCCATAGAACAGGTCGACCAGCGTGCTCACCAGCATCGCGTCCATGCGCAGCACGACCGTGCCCTTGATCGGCGCGATGCGGTAGAGGCTGAGGCTGGTGAAGGCGGGGACGCACGCGTCCCACATCAGGAAGGGGCTGTGCTCGATCGGCTTGGCGTCGACCACCGGCCGGCCGCCGACATAGGGTTCGAGGATGACGCGCAGCAGCCGCGCGAGCCGCTCGCCCATGCGGTCGAGACCCGGCATGGTCGCGGGCGCTGCGCTCTCGCTCCGCCCGAATTTGAATGGCGCGACCTCGGTCGACATCGGTTCCGGTCCCCGGCCGCCACCCCGTTCAGCGGGGCCTCGGCATAGCCCTACTGAATAACGAAATTGGTAAAATAAACGTTATCGACGCCGGTATAACCCGTCTTCTCCTTGAGCACGTCGTTAATCGTCTTCACCAGCTTGGCCTGGAGCTTCTCCTTCCCCTGCGGGGTCGAGAGCTGGATTTCCTCCTGCTGCGCGAGCATCAGGAGGATGGCCGAGCGGATGGCCAGCTCGTGCGTCTGCACCGCCTGGATGACGCGCGCGTCATAATAGGTCGCGACCGCGATCGAGAGCTGCGCGAAGCTGTCGCTGTCCGACAGGTTGGAGGTGAACGGCGCCGGAATCTGGAAATAGGTGATCTGATATTTGGTGGGGTCGGTCGGGCGCGGCAGGTCGACGGGCTTGTGCGGACGCGCGCCCGGTTCGGCCGGTTCGGGCGCCTTGCCGGCCCCCTCGCCCTCGCCCTTGCCGTCCTTGCTGACGCCGCCGACGACATAGGGGTCTTCACCCTTGAGCACGAGCTTGGGGCGGTTGGGGTCGATCTTCGGCCCGTCCTCATGCTTCATCGAGCCGGCGACGTAGAAGCCCGCCGCCGCCCCGCCGCCGCCGAGCAGCAGCACGGCGCCGACGAGCATGACAAGCTTCTTGCTCTTGCCGCCCTTCTTCTTTTTCGGCGGTGCCGCCTCGTCGCTCATCGGTCAATCTCCGTCATGCGTAGCGGACGCGGCGAAGCGCGCTCGGGTCGGTCGACCGGGCGGCCTGCGCGTCATCCAATGGGTTGAGAACGGCCGCGGCGGACGGGGCTTTACCCGACTGACCGCCCCCGCCCTGGCCATTGCCCTGGCCGGCGAAGGCCTGGCCCTGCGCGGCGGCGCCATCCTGGCGGCCGGCGCCGGCGCCGGTCCAGCCCGGCTGGCTTTGGCCCTGGCGGCCGGCATCGTTGCCGCCGGCGCTCGGCGGCGCCTTGTCGATGACGACGCTGGCGAGCGAGAGCGCGGCGATGCGGGCATCGGCCTCCAGCGTCGGGCGCGCCTCGCGCAGGCGGCCGACCGCATCGTCGCTCTCGGCGGTGAGGTGGACATGCGCGCCGGCGGCGTCGCGCATCATCTCGACCTGGAGCCGGCCGAGCGCGGGCGGATGAAGCTGGAAGCTGGCGCGGCCGTCGCCGCTCGCCACCTGCACGATCTCCCGCGCCATGCGGTCGATCCACTGGCCGCCGACGCCCATGTCGATGACCTTGTCGCCGAGGGTGGCGGAGAGGGTCGGGCCGCCCGCCCCGGTGCCGGTGGCGGCAGCGGGGGGCGGCAGACTCCGGTCGCCCGCGATCGCGGCGAGGCCGGTCGCCGCGTCGCTGATCTGCACGGCGGGCGCGACGCGGCGCTGCGGCGGCGCATCGGCGCGACGGGGCGTGGCGGATGTGTCGGTGAAGCCGGGCGCGATCGTGGGCGCGGCCGGCGCGGCATCGGCGGCGGGCACCGTCGTCGCGGCGACGGGCGCCTCGGCCTGACGCGCCGCCCTGGCGGGCTCGCCCTGCGCGGGGGCCGGCGCGGCGATCATCTCGGCGGCACCCTCGCCGGCCGGACGGCGGCCCGCCCGCTGCGGCGGGGCGGCGACGGTGGCGATCACCGGCGCGGCGGCCTCGGCGCGCGGCGTGGCCTGCTCGGGCCTGGCCGGCGCGAGCGTCGCGACCTGGGCGAGGAGCGCGGCGGCCGGAAGCTCGGTGCCCTGGGCGAGCGGAACGGGCGTCGTGGCGTCGCCGGCGGACGCCTGATCCGCCTTCTCGCGCTTGGGCTTGGCATCGGCGGCGGCGGGCGCCGCATCGCTGGCCGTCAGCACCGGCGCGGCATCGGGCGCGACGTCATCGAGCGCGGCATTGGTGGCGATCGCCGTCTTGGCCGATTTTTCGGCCTTGTCGGCCTTGTCGGCCTTGGGCGTCTTGCCATCGGTCTTGAGCGCGGGCGTGGCGGATTCGCCCGGATCGCCCGGCGCCTCGGTTCCGGCGACCCTGGCGGCGATGCGGGCGAGGATGCGGTCGACGACGGCGCTGTCCGTCTCGGCCGCGTCGGCGTCCTTGGCGCTCGCGCCGAGCGTGGCGAGGATGGTGGCCTCGGGTCCGGCGCCGGTATCGGGCTCGTCGGGCGTCGGGGCCAGCACGGTCGGGAACGTCAGCCCGGCCTTGTCGCCCTCCCCGGCCCCCTGCCCCGCCGCCTCGAGCAGCGGGGCGAAGCCGGGCTTGGCGCCCGCGCCACCCTTGGCCTCATGGCCCTGTTTGCCGGCGCCGAGCTTGGCGCCGATCTGAGTCAACAGCTCCGAAATGACGGTCATTCTGCCGTTCCTTTCTGCATCCGTCGGTAGCGCGGCAGGGCCGCGATCCGGCGTTCCATCCAGTCCTCATGTGCCTGATGCGCCTTGTCGCGCAGCCGCTCGGCGATCTCGCGTTCGCGATGGGCGACGACGCGCCTGGCTTCCTTTTCGTCGATCCGGCGCCGCGCGTCGTAGAGCGCGCCGTCGAGCTGGCGCCCCGCGCTTTCGAGCCGTGCCGCCAGCTCGCGATGCGCGGCAAAGGTCGCGCCGTCGGTCATCGGCTGGCTGCGGAACAGCTCGTCGCGCACCTTGGCGAGGCGGCGGGCGTTGCTGGCGATCGCGTCGGCCTCGTCGCGCGCGCGCATCGTCTCCACCACCGCCTGCGAATGCTGGACGTGGCGGGCGCGCAGGACGCGCTGGCGGCGGGAGACGAGCTTCTTCATCCACCGAACTCGGCGATGAGGGCGTTGACGCTGTCGTCGATGTCGATGTGGCGGCGCGCGTCCTGGCGCAGGAAGGCGAGCAGCTCCTGCCGCCGCGCCACCGCCTCGTCGATGACGGGATCGTTGCCGGGGCGATAGGCGCCCATCAGGATGAGGTCGCGGTTTTCCTCATAGGCGGCCCACAGTCGGCGATAGGCGGCGGCGGCGGCGAGATGCTCGTCGTCCACGACGTCCGCCATCACGCGCGAGAGCGACTTGCCGATGTCGATCGCGGGGAAGATCGACTGTTCGGAAAGCTGGCGCGAGAGGACGATGTGCCCGTCGACGATCGCGCGGGCGGCGTCGACGATCGGATCATCGGTGTCGTCGCCATCGGCGAGCACGGTGTAGAGCGCGGTGATCGATCCGCCCGAGCGGCTGTCGACCCCGGCGCGCTCGACGAGGCGCGGGATGAGCGAGAGCGCGGAGGGCGGATAGCCCTTCATCGCCGGCGGTTCGCCAAGCGACAGCCCGATCTCGCGCTGGGCATGGGCGCAGCGGGTGAGGCTGTCGATGAGGAGCAGCACCTGCTTGCCGCGCGCGCGGAAATATTCGGCGATGGCGGTGGCGCGCGCGGCGGCGCGCAGGCGCAGCACCGGCGGATGGTCGGCGGGGACGGCGACGACGACGCTCTTGGCCATGACGCCGCCGGAGAGCTTGGTGGCGATGAAGTCGCTCACCTCGCGCCCGCGCTCGCCGATGAGGCCCGCGACGACGATGTCCGCCTCGGCCCCCGCGATCATCTGGCCCATGAGCACCGACTTGCCGACGCCCGATCCGGCGATGATGGCGATGCGCTGGCCGCGCCCGGCGGTGAGCAGCGCGTTGACCGCGCGCACGCCAAGGTCGAACCTGTCGAGCACGCGCCCGCGATCGAGCACATTGCCCCGGACGCCGCCGAGCGGCCAGTGCGCGTTGGCGATCACCGGCCCCTTGCGGTCGAGCGGCTGGCCCATGGCATCGACAACGCGGCCGATGAGGCCGTCGCCGACCTGGACCATGTTGGCGGCGCTGTCGGGCTCGACGCGGGCGCCGTTTTCGAGCGGCGCGTCCTGGTCGAGCGGCACGAGCACGGCGCGGCTGCCGCGAAAGCCCACGACCTCGGCACGGATCGCGTTCCCTTCGGCGGTGCACACGCGCGCGCCCGCGCCGATGGGCCGGGAGAAGCCCGTGACTTCCAGCATCCCCGCGTCATGGCCGACGAGCCGGCCGACGTGGCGCGGCGCGGTGTTGGTGACCTGGCAATGGTCGAGCAGCCTCTCGGCCTGGGCGAGCGCGGCGGCGATCACAGCCGGCCCTCCATGTCGTCGAGCAGCGCGGCGAGGCGCGAGAGGCGGACATCGGGGCCGTCCTCGATCCAGCCGTCGCTGGTGGCGAGGCGCACGCTGCCCCGGCCGAGCGCGGGATTGGCGGCGAGCGTGACGCCGAGCCCCTCGCCCTCGAGCAAGGGCATATCATCAGGATTGACCTCGAGCACCGCCGGCCCCTCGCCCTCGATACAGGCGGCGACGGCGGCGCAGCGCGCGGTGAGCGTCTCGGCATCGACGGGCACCTCGCCCATGATCTGATGGACGAGGCGGAGCACCGCCATCGACAGCATCGAGGCGAGCGCGCCCTCGCCGCTGCCGGCGACGAGCGCGATCGCCTGCGCGAGGTCGCGCCGGGCGGCATCGTCGGCAAGCATCTGCTCGCGTGTCACCCGCTCGCCCTCGCGGAAGCCCTCGACAAAGGCGTTGGACGCGGCTTCCTCGACCGGGTCGGGGGTGCCGTCGCGTTGGCCGTTGGCGGCATGGGGATCGCGCCCCGGCGACCAGCCGCCGCCGCTCTCGCCGAAGCGCGCGCGAAAGCCGCCGCGCGTGCCGGGATCGCCCAGACTGCCGAACGCGCCCCAGCCCTGCAGCCGGGTCGCGCCCTCGAACTGGGTGGCGGGGGGGAGCCTAGACAAAATCCTCTCCCTTGCCGCCGAGCATGATCGTGCCCTGATCCGCCATCTTGCGCGCCATGGCGACGATCGCCTTCTGCGCCTCGGTGACGTCGGCGAGCCGCATCGGCCCGCGCTCCTCCATCTCGTCCTGGATCGCCTGCGCGGCGCGCGCCGACATGCAGCCGAGAATCCGGGTACGCAGCATCTCGCTCGCGCCCTTGAGCGCCACGACGAGCTGATCGTTCTCGACCTGGCGCATCAACATGCCGAGATTCTTGTCGTCGAGCTCCATCAGGTTCTCGAAGATGAACATCTCGTCCTCGATCGACTGGGCCAGAACCTTGTCGCGCTTGGTGATCGCCTTGATGATGCGCTGTTCGTGATCCTTGCGGATGTTGTTCATGATCGCGGCCGCCTCGGTCGCGCCGCCGCGCTGGGTCGATCCGCCGCGCTTCGCCGCGCCGCCGCCGTGGCGGGCCATCAGCGCCTCCAGTTCCTCGATCGCCTCGTTGGCGACGGGGCCGAGCGTCGCGACGCGATAGACGACCTCGTCCTGCTGCTCGACGGGAAGGAGCTGCAGCACCCCCGCGGCGGCGGCGGGCTCGAGATGCGCGAGCACGATCGCCATGATCTGCGGATGCTCCTGCTCGATGATGGCGGCGATTTCCTTCGCCTCCATCCACTTGAGCATCTGGAGCTGGGGCGAGCGGGTGGGCGGGGTGATCCGCGCGAGCATGTTCTCGGCCCGCTCGGGGCCGAGCGCCTTCTGCATCGCGCCCCGGATATGCTTGGCGGCGCCATAGCCGATCGTGGTACGGCGCTTGGCCTTGCGCACGAAATGGTCGAGCGCGAGATTGACTTCCTCCACCTCGACATCGGCGACATCGTACATCGCATAGCCGAGCTGGCGCACTTCCTCGGGCTCGAGCCGCGAGAGGATCTCGGCCGCCTCGTCCTCGTCGAAGAGCATGAGCAGCACCGCCGCGGCGGCGCTGCCGGGCAGCACCCGCTTGTCCGCCGCGTCAGGCATCTTCCTTCTTCCCTTCCTTGAGGAGGTCGCGCACGACGAGCGCGGCGCGGTCGGGGTCTTGCTTGACGAAGCTGCGGATGAGCGCGGCGCGGTCGGTATAGTCGTGCGTCGCCGAAATCATGTCGAGCGTCACCGGCCGGTTGGGATCGGTGACGGCGGCGCGGCTGAGTTCGGCCTGCATCTCGCTGCCGATCTGCTCGTTGCGCGCGGCGACGACGGTCGCCTGCTCGGCCTGGATCGCGGCGCGGCGCTTGAGCAGCGGCCGGCCGATGCCGAGCAGCAGCACCATCGCGACGATCAGCGCCGAGACATTGCGCACGAGCGGCGATACCCAGCTCGCCTCGTACCAGGGCGTCGTGGCGGCGATGTCCGGCGCGGTCGCGAATTTGCGGCCGGAGAGCGCGACGACGTCGCCGCGCGCCTGATCGAAGCCGACCGCGCCCTTCACCAGTGCTTCGAGCGCGGCGATTTCCTGTGCCGAGCGCGGCTTGCCGTCGGGGCCGTTGTCGAGCGCGACGGCGACCGACAGGCGCTTGACCGTCCCCACCGCGTCGCGCGTCACCGAAACCTCGCGGCCCAATTCGAACGAGCGGGCAAAGGTCTCCTGCGTCTTGTAGGGCGGCATGGGCGGGATCGCCGGCACGCCATTGACGGCGCCGGCGGCGGCCTGCGCGGGGTTGGCAGGATTGGCCGCCGGCGGGGCGCCGTTGGCGGCGGGATTGGGCGGCGGCGCGCCGGCGATCGCGCCCGGCACGCCCGACGCCTCGCCGCCCCGGCCGCCGAGATCGGCGTTCCAGGTGCCGTTTTCCTGCCGCAGCCGCGCCTCGTCCTGCGGATAGGTCTCGCGTGTCGCTTGCCGCTCGGCGAAGTTCACCTCGGCATGGACCTCGGTCGAGAATTTGCCGGCGCCCAGGATCGGGGTGAGCAGCGCGGTGACCGCCTGGCGGTAACGCTCCTCGATCCGGTTCTGGACCGAGAGCTGGCGGTCGGTCTCGGCGCCCTCGCCCGTGGTCTGGCTCAGGAGCCGGCCGTTCTGGTCGACCACCGACACCGATTCGGGCGTCATGTCCGGCACCGAGGAGGCGACGAGGTGGACGATCGCCTCGACCTGCTCGTCCGACAGCGAGCGGCCGTCGGCGAGCTGGAGCATGACCGAGGCGGTGGGCTTGGTGCGCTCGCGCAGGAAGATGCTGGGCGGCTCGACGGCGAGGTGGACGCGGGCGTGCTGGACGGTGTCGATCTGCTCGATCGTGCGGGCAAGGTCCGCCTCGCGCGCGGCGCGCAGCTTCTCGCCCTCGACCGCGCGGCTCGCGCCCATCGGCAGGCTGTCGATCATCGACGTGGCGTCGGGGGCGCTCTTGGGCAGCCCCTCGCCCGCGAGCATCATCTTGGCCTTGAAATAATCGCCGTCGGCGACGGTGAGGCTGCCGCTGCTGTCGAAATTGTACGCGATGTTGTTCTTGCCGAGCACCTCTGTCACCGCCGCCTTGTCGGCATCGGGGAGGCCGCGGAACAGGTCGCGCTGGGGCGGCTCGCGCAGGCTGAGCCACGCGAGGCCGGCGAGCGCGGTGACGCCGAGCAGGCCCATCATCGGCAGCGCGCGCTGCACGGCGGGCTGGCGCATGAAGCCGCCCATGCGCTGACCCATGCCGCCCATGTTGGACAAGGCGGGAAGGCCGGAACGGGCGGCGCCGTCGGTGGTGGCGGGGAGTGTCGTCTCGCTCATCGATTAGACCGGCATACTCATGATGTCCTTGTAGGCGGACAGGATCTTGTTGCGGACCTGCAGCGTCGCCTCGAACGCGACGGAACTCTGCTGGCGGGCGAGCATGACCGAGGCGATGTCGGTGGTGTCGCCGCGCTCGAACGCGGCGGAGGCGTCGCCCGCCTTGCCCTGCAGTTCGTTGACGTCCTGAAGCGCGTTCTTGAGCGCGCTGGTGAAGTCGCTGCCGGGCGCGGGCGCGCCACCCCCCGCCGCACTGGCCGCGCCGCCGGCGGCATTGGCGGCGCTCGCATCCTTGAGCGCGGCGTTGCGCTGGAGGATGCTGCTGCGCAGCGCGAGGACGGAGTCGACGGAGAGGCCGGCCATGGCTCAGCCCTCACGCCAGGGCCAGCTCGCGCATCTCGGCGAGCCGATAGCGCAGCGTGCGTTCGGAAATGCCGAGCTTGCGCGCGGCGTTGGCCCGATGACCGTCGGTGTCGCGCAGCGCGGCGCGGATCGCGTCGAGCGTCGAGCGGCGGGCAAGGTCGCGCAGCCGCGTCGGCTCGGCGATGGCGGGCGCGACGAGGATCGGGGCCGCGGGCGCCGCGAAACTCTCGACGATCATGAGGTCGCCGGTCGCGATCCGCTCGCCCTCGCCCAGTACCAGCGCGCGCTGGAGGACGTTGCCCAGCTCGCGCGCGTTGCCAGGCCAGCGATGCGCGGCGAGGCGCGCCATGGCGTCTGCGGTCGGCCAGGCGAAGGCGGCGCGATCGCCCTGATGGCGCAGCAGGAAGGAGGCGGTGATCGCGAGCACGTCGCCCGGCCGCTCGGCGAGCGGACGCAGCGCCAGCGGCATGACCGCGAGGCGCCAGTAGAGGTCGGCGCGGAACCGGCCCGCCTGCGCCTCGGCGGCGAGATCGCGGTTGCACGCGGCGATGACGCGGACGTTGACCGGCACCGGATGGGTGGCGCCGACCGGCAGCACCTCGCCTTCCTGCAACGCGCGCAGCAGCTTGGCCTGGAGCGCGAGCGGCAGCTCGGCGATCTCGTCGAGGAACAGCGTGCCGCCGTCGGCGGCGAGGAACAGACCTTCGGAGGCCGACTGCGCGCCGGTGAAGCTGCCCTTGCGGTGGCCGAAGAGCATCGCCTCCATCATGCTCTCGGGCAGAGCGGCGCAGTTGACGGCGATGAAATCGCCCCTGGCGCGCGGGCCGCTGGCGTGGAGGAAGCGGGCGATGCCTTCCTTGCCCGTGCCGGTGTCCCCTTCGACGAGGACGGTGGCGTCGCTGGCGGCGATGCGGGCGGCAAGGCGCATGAGGCGGGCGCTCTCCGCGTCGCCGATGGCGGGCATGGCGGCGGGGCGGAGCAGCTCGGCGACGAGCGCGAAGGCCATCGCGCGGTCGGCCTCGCCGAACATGACGCGCGCCGGCAGGCCGCCGCCGGCGCGGACAAGGCGCGGGGCGCCGTCCGTGGCCTCGATCAGGATGTCGCGGTGGGTGGCATGGCCGATCTCGTCGGCGCGCAGAACCGCCGGCACCTGCCGATCGCGGCCCGCGGCCGGATCAATGGCCGCCCAGTCATAACAGGCGGAGTCGAGCCAGGCGCCCAGATCCGGCAGCAGCCGCTGGACGGCATGGCTCATGTCGACACGCAACATGCACCAGTCCCTATTGTGTGAGCGGCTCACTCCCCCGAGCGGACCACTCCCTTTCGATGGCACCTGTTTGCGCTGGCGAGGTTGGCAATTGGTTAACGGCCGGCAAGAGCGGGTGCCGGGGCGGCAAAAATTTTCCGGCGCGCTGTCGCGGAATGGGACGGCGGGGTCTGCCGCCGGGCCGATCCCGCCTGGGTCTGGAGGATGGCGCGGTGGCCGCGAGCGTGGCATCGCCGAAACGCGCGCGCCCCTCCGGCCGGCGGGAGGGGCGGCGAGGGCGGCCGGCGCGAACCGGCCGTGGCGGCGGCGGGGAGAGGGGCTCGGCGGCGCCGGCGGCGCGCCCTGCCCGCTTCGCCGCCGCCCCTGACTCCCCTCGGGAGGGCGATCCCCTTCCCCGCGTGCCGGGAGCCGTTAGAAATCCTCCCAGTTCTCCTCGTCCTCGCGCGGGGCGAGGGCAAGGTTGCCCTGGGTGCGCGGAGCGCGCGCCGCAGGTGCGGCCGGCGGCGGGGCGGGCGCGGCAAGGAGGCGCGGGCGCGACGTGCCCCGATTGCCGATCAGTTCGCCCAGCGTGTCGGCCTGCGCGGCGAGGCTGTGCGTGGCGGCGGTCGACTCCTCCACCATCGCGGCGTTCTGAAGCGTGCTCTCGCTCATCTCGCTGATCGACGCCTTGACGTCCTTGATGCCCGAGGCCTGCGCGCGCGCGGCGCTGGCGATCTGCGCCATGAGGTCCGAGACGCTGTTGATCTTGCCGACGATCGTCTTGAGCGAGTCGCCCGACTGCTGGACGAGCGCCACGCCCTTTTCGACCTGCGCCGAGCTGGCGCCGATCAGCGCCTTGATGTCGCGCGCCGCGTCGGCCGAGCGCTGGGCGAGCGCGCGCACCTCCTGCGCCACGACCGCGAAGCCCTTGCCCGCGTCGCCCGCGCGCGCCGCCTCGACGCCGGCGTTGAGGGCGAGGAGGTTGGTCTGGAAGGCGATGCCGTCGATCATGTTGACGATCTGGTTGATCTCCTGCGACGATTTCTGGATGCCCTCCATGGCGCCGATGGCGTTGTTGACGATCCAGCCGCCCTGGTCGGCGTCGGTCTGCGCCTCGGAGACGAACGCGGCGACGTTGACCGCGCTCATCGCGGTCTCGCCGACCGATTCGGACACCTGCTCCATCACCTTGACGGTATGTTCGATCGCGACCGACTGGCTTTCGGTGCGGCGGGCGAGGTCGTCGGAGGCGGCGCGGATCTCGGCGAGGCCCACGCGGATGTTCTCGCACGCCTTGCTGACCGCGCGTTCGAGCTGGACCTTCTCGTCGGTGGCGCTGTGGAGCACGGCGAAGGCGCGGGCGATCTCGCCAATCTCGTCCGGCCGGTCCTCGCCCTCGATGGTGACGTCGTGCCGCCCGGCGGCCATCGCGCGCAGCGCCTCGGCCGCCTCCGCGAGCGGGCGGGTGAGGTGCCGGCGGGCATAGCGATCGGCGCCGAACAGGATGACGAGCGTCACCAGCCCAAAGACGACACAGATGCCGAGCGCGACGACGAGGCTGGTCCGCGCGCGCGCCTTCACATCGGCCTGGTAGCGCTGCGCCATCAGCACCGCCTTGTCGATCGCGGCGCGGTGCGCGGCATAGGCGGCGGCAAGGCGGGCATAGCTCTCCAGCGCGCGTGGCCGATCGCCGGCGCGGACGGCGGGGATGTATTTCGTGTGCAGCTCGGCCCAGAAGGATCGGGCCGGAGCATTGGCCACTTCGACGAGCTGCGCCTTGAGATCGGCGGGCAACGGTTCGATGGACCAGAAATCCTGCCGCGCCTGATAGTCCTTGAAGAGCTGGTGCAGCCGGTCGACATGCGCCTCGCGCTCGGTCGGCGGGACTTCGAGGAGCAGCGTCGCCTCGAGATAGGATTCGATGATATAGGCCGGCGGCGGCAGGATGTCGGCGATATAGTCCGCCGCGCGGCGGCTCTCGCTGTCGAGCGGACCGCCAATCCGCACCTGGTTGAAGCCCGCCAGCACGGCGAGCGTGCCGAGCGTCAGCAGCGCCACGATCGCCAGCACCGCCCAGTGAACCCGTTTTGCAATCGACATCGCTTGGCCTTCTCATCTCGTCGCGTGAACGGCGGCGATGGTGGCCGCGCGCCGGTTAACAGCCGTCAACCACGGCGCGCGGAGACGTGTCGGTTTCGGAAGCAATCGCCTCGGTTTCGGAGCAAGCGGTACCGCGTTGTCGCGCGTGGCGCGGCGTGCGGGCGCACCGGCGGCACCGAGCGGCGCCCCGCAGCGGCTCGCCACGGGAATGGAGCCTGGCCAGACAGCCGATCGGGCTCCGGTGGCACGACGGGGATTGAGCGGGCGCCGCCCATGCTGATAGGGAACCGCCATGACCCTCACCCTCCACGGCATCCCCCATTGCGACACCGTCCAGAAGGCGCGCGCCTGGCTGGCCGGGCGCGGGATCGAGCACGCCTTTCATGACTACAAGAAGCTTGGGATTGATGCCGGGCGGCTCGGTGGCTGGGTGGCGGAAGCGGGGTGGGAGGCGCTGCTCAACCGTGCCGGCACCACCTTTCGCGGCCTGCCCGAGTCGGCGAAACGCGATCTCGACGCGGACCGGGCGCTCGCGCTGATGATCGCCAGCCCCTCGCTCATCCGCCGGCCGGTGGTGACGGGCGCCGGCGCGCTCCTCATCGGCTTCAAGCCGGAGGTCTGGGCCACGCGGTTCCCCTGAACAGGCGAAAGCCTCCGCCCGGGGGGACGGAGGCTCTCTTTTTGGTCCTTATCGAAAGGGATGACCCCCGGCATGGTGGGGACTGGTAGATGCCGGGGGTCAGTTGACGGGCGGAGGTGGACCAGGACCACCGCCCGTCAATTCAGGTCACCTGCCGCTTAACGGAGCAGGTTCAGCACGCCCTGCTGGCTCTGGTTCGCCTGGGCGAGCATCGCGGTCGACGCCTGGCTCAGGATCTGGTTCTTCGCCAGGGCGGTCGACTCGGCCGAATAGTCGGCGTCCTCGATCCGCGAGCGGGCTTCCGTGAGGTTCGTCACGGTCGACTGCAGGTTGTTGACGGTTGCCTCGAGGCGGTTCTGGATACCACCGAGGGTGGCCCGGCCTTCGGAGATCGTGTTGATCGCGGCGTCAAGGTCGGCAAGAGCGTCCTGGGCGCCCGTCGAGGACGAAACGTCGATCGAGTCGATGCCGAGCGCGGTGGTGTCGGCCGAGTTGATCTCGATGTCGACGGTCTCGCCCGAGTTCGTGCCGGTCTGGACGGTGATCTTCGCACCCGTCGCGCCGCTGGTGAGCGAAGCCGAACCGTTCATCAGGCTGATGCCGTTGAAGGTGGTACGGCTGGCGATGTTGCCGACCTGGTCGAGCAGCTGCGTGACTTCCGCCTGGATGCCCGCGCGGTCGGTGTCGCTCACGGTGCCCGTGGAGCTCTGCACCGCCAGTTCGCGCATACGCTGCAGGATGTTGGCGACTTCGCCCATCGCGCCTTCGGCCGTCTGCGTGGCCGAGATGCCGTCGTTGGCGTTGCGCATCGCGGCCGACAGGCCACGGATTTCGGAGGTCATCTTGGTGGCGATGGCGAGGCCGGCGGCGTCGTCCTTCGCGGCGTTGATGCGCTTGCCCGATGACAGGCGCTCCATGGCCTGCGACAGACCCATATTCGCCTTGTTGCTGGCGTTCTGGGCGCGAATGGCCGAAACGTTGGAAGCAATGACAGTCATGATTGTTGTCCTTTCCCGCTACAGTTGAGTTCGCAGCCCTTTGCGCGGTCGCGGCCTCGAACCGGGAAAACGGACGCCCGGCGGGAAGTTTAAGGGCGGCACGCATTTTTTTGGCCGGGGCGGGGCCGGGGCGGGCCTCGCGCATCGGCGGAACACGCGCGGGCGGCCGATCGCCCCACCCTTGATCCCGGCCGCCGATCGCTCTAACCCGCGCCCATGTCCGACACCCCGCCCGACCGTCTCTCGACCAACCCGCGCAGCGACTATTTCGACATGGAGACGCTGCGGCGCGGGATCGGCATCCGCTTCAAGGGGCGCGAGCGGACCGATGTCGAGGAATATTGCCTGTCCGAAGGCTGGATCCGCGTCGCCGCCGGCCGCGCGCGCGACCGCCATGGCCAGCCGATGACGATCAAGCTGACCGGCCCGGTCGAAGCCTGGTTCCAGGACGGCGCCGAGGCCGGGGCGGACGGGGCGAGGGAATAAGCGGTTCTCGACTTCGCGCGAACCGAACGGCTAGGGTTCGGTGGTCGTGAACAACATTCTCCTCCATAGCACACAAGCGGCTCGCTCTCACCTTCACCTGGCCGTCACCCCGGCCGTAGAGCCGAGATCCCGTTCCCTTGCACAAGAAGACACTGGACCCCGGATCAAGTCCGGGGTGACGGGGGTCGGACGGATGCCGATGGGCTTGAACGCATCCGGCCCCCTCGCATGACCCGCGCCCGCGTCCTCCTCCTGAACGCCGCGCTCGGACCGCTCGATTATCGCGTGCCGGCGGGGATGGACGTGCAGCCGGGCAGCATCGTCATCGCGCCGCTGGGTCCGCGCCAGATCATCGGCGTGGTGTGGGATGAGGACGGCTTTCCCGATGTCGAGCCGGTGGGCGACAACCGGCTGCGGCCGCTGATCGGCCTCGTCGACGCGCCGCCGCTGCCCGCGCCGCTGCGCCGCCTCGTCGAATGGACCGCCGACTATTATCTCGCGCCGCCCGCCGCGGTGCTGCGCATGGCGCTCGCCAGCCTCTCGGCGCTCGACGGGCCGCGCAGCGTCATCGAATATCGCGCGAGCGGCCGCCTGCCCGACCGGCTCACCCCGCAACGCGCGCAGGCGCTCGATCGGATCGGCGAGCGGCAGGGGCTGGTGCGCGAACTCGCGCTGGCGGGCGGCGTCTCCGACGCGGTGATCCGCGGCCTCGTCAAGCAGGGCGCGCTCGAAGCGGTCGAGGTGAGCGTCGACACGCCCTTCCCCGCGCCCGACCCCGATCACGCCCCGCCCATCCTCTCGGCCGAGCAGGAGGCCGTCGCGCGCGCGCTGGTCGCGGCGGTGGACGCCGCCGCCTTCCATCCCGTCCTCCTCGACGGCGTCACCGGATCGGGCAAGACCGAGGTCTATTTCGAGGCGATTGCGCAGGCGCTGCGGCAGGGCCGGCAGACGCTGGTGCTGCTGCCCGAAATCGCGCTCACCCAGCCTTTCCTCGACCGCTTCGCCGCGCGCTTCGGCCGCGCGCCGGTCGCCTGGCACAGCGGCCTCAGGCAATCCGAGCGCCGCCGCGCCTGGCGCGCGATCTGCACCGGCGAGGCGCGGGTGACGGTCGGCGCGCGATCGGCGCTGTTCCTGCCCTATGCCCGGCTCGGCCTCATCATCGTCGACGAGGCGCACGAGACGAGCTTCAAGCAGGAGGATGGCGTGCGCTATCACGCCCGCGACGTCGCGGTGATGCGCGCCAAGCTCGAAAGCTGCCCGGTGGTGCTCGCCTCCGCCACCCCGGCGATCGAGACGCGGCGGCAGGTCGAGCTTGGCCATTATGCCGAACTGCGCCTCCCCGCCCGCTTCGGCGGGGCGCGGATGCCGGCGATCGAGGGCATCGACCTCACCGAAGACAAGCCCGATCGCGGCCGCTGGCTCGCGCCGAGGCTGGTCGCGGCGATGGCGGCGGTGCTGGAGCGCGGCGAGCAGGCGCTTCTGTTCCTCAACCGGCGGGGCTATGCGCCGCTGACGCTGTGCCGGACCTGCGGGCATCGCTTCCAGTGCCCCAATTGCACCGCCTGGATGGTCGAGCACCGGCTCACCCACCGCCTCGCCTGCCATCATTGCGGCCATGTCATGCCCGCGCCGCGCGCCTGCCCGGCGTGCGACAGCGAGGATTCGCTCGTCGCCTGCGGCCCCGGCGTCGAGCGCATCGCCGACGAGGTGAAGGCGCTGTTCCCCGACGCGCGCACCGCGATCGTCGCGTCGGACACGCTCTGGTCGCCCGCCAGGGCCGCCGAGTTCGTCGCCGATGTGGCCGCGCACCGCATCGACGTCATCATCGGCACCCAATTGGTCACCAAGGGCTATCATTTCCCGGACCTGACGCTGGTCGGCGTGGTCGACGCGGACCTGGGGCTCGAGGGCGGCGACCTGCGCGCGGCCGAGCGCACCTTCCAGCAGATCGTGCAGGTCGGCGGGCGGGCCGGGCGCGGCGAGAAGCCGGGGCGCGTGCTCATCCAGACGCGGATGCCGCGCGCGCCGGTGATCCGCGCGCTGCTCTCGGGCGATCCCGAGCGCTTCTACGCCGCCGAGACCGAGAACCGCCGCCGCGCCCACGCCCCGCCCTTCGGCCGCTTCGCCGCGATCATCGTCAGCGACGAGGACGGCGCCGCCGCCGCCGAGACCGCGCGGATGATCGCGCGCACCGCGCCCATTGTGCCGGGCATGGAGGTGTTCGGCCCCGCCCCCGCCCCGCTCGCCGTGCTGCGCGGCCGCCACCGCCACCGCCTCCTCGTCCACGCCACTCGCGCGCTCGACGTGCAGGCGGTGATCCGCGCCTGGCTCGGCGGCCTCGACTGGAAGGCGGGCACGCGCGTGGCGGTGGATGTCGACCCCTACAGTTTCATGTGACGGGAATGCCCCTCCCCGCCGTATTTGGCCCCTCCCCTTGAGGGGAGGGGTTGGGGAGGGGTTGGGGAGGGGTGTGCCGCCGCCTGCGATGACGCGAGGCGTTCCGCCTCGCTCCCCCACCCCTGCCCCTCCCCGCCGGGGAGGGGTCATGGCGAAATTCTCCGCTGGAGAGCGCCTCCCGCCCGGTCTATGAGCGCGCGATGCTTCGCCTGATCGCGTTCCTGTTCGCCCTTGCCGCACTGATGGGCGCGGGTGTCGCGCGCGCCGACAGCCAGGACATCGCCGCCGCCGCGCGCAGCGTCGTGCGGGTCGCGCTGGTCACCAGCGACGGGCAGAACGCCTATTTCGTCGGCCATGGCAGCGGCGTCGTCGTCGCGCCCGACCTCGTCCTCACCAACGCGCATGTCGTCGAGCTGACCCGGCAGGAAGGCAATATCCTGATCGGCGTCATCCCGCCCGAGGGCAAGCAGAGCTACGGCGCGCGCGTCATCGCCTATTCGCCGGGCAACGACCTCGCGCTGCTGCGCGTCGAGAAGGCGCGGCTCATTCCGGCGACGTTCTTCGCCGGCGTGGTCACCGACGGGCAGCAGGTGATGGCGATCGGCTATCCGGGCGCGGTCGACCGCGCGCAGGGTTTGAGCCTCGCCGACCTCATCCAGCCGATGAGCCCGGTCAAGACCGGCGGGGCGATCTCCGGCGGGCGCGCGGCCAAGACCTTCGACACGATCCTCCACACCGCGCCGCTGGCGCAAGGCAACAGCGGCGGTCCGCTGGTCGACCAGTGCGGGCGGGTGCTGGGGATCAACAGCTTCGGATCGCTGTCCGACGGCAGCGACGCGGAGTTCGGCTTTGCCGTCTCCAACCGCGAGATCGCCGGCTTCCTGCGCCAGGCGGGGGTCCAGCCGCTGCGCACCGCCGCCCCCTGCAAATCGCTCGCCGACCTCGCCGCCGCCGAGGATCGCGCCAACGCGCAGGCGCAGGTGCGGCGCGAGGCGCAAACCGCCGCCGCCGCCGACGCGCGCCGCGACACCGAGGCCCGCGCCCGCGACCATGCCGAGCGCCAGGTCATCGCCGGCCGCGAGAACGCGATGGCGATCGCCGCGCTGCTGCTCGCGCTCGCGGTGCTGGCGGCGGGGGGCGCGGGGCTGGCCTGGCATCAGGAGCGGCGGGCGCTGGCGATCCGCGTCGGCATCGGTGGCGGCGTGCTGTTCCTCGGCGCGCTGATCGCCTTCCTCCTCCGTCCGGGCTTCGACCGCATCGACGACGCGGTGGCCGAGGCGATGCGCGCGCGCACGACGAGCGCGTCGATCGACCCCGCCGCGACCGACGGCCGCTATCTCTGCCGCTTCGACGAGGCGCGCAGCCGCGTCACCATCTCCGACACGCGCGACCTGACGCTCGGCTGGCGGGGCGGCTGCCTCAACGGGCGCACGCAGATGGTGCGGGGCGCCGACGGCTGGAGCCGCATCCTCACCCCCGCCGACCAGGCCAATGTCGCCATCCACAGCTTCGATCCCGCCGAGGGCCGCTACCGCTCCGACCAGTATCTGATCGACAGCGACCTGGTGGACAGGCTGCGCGGGCTGCGCGCGCGGGGCAGCCTCAACAGCTGCACCACCGATGACGCGCGACTCGCCGCGCTCGCGACGCTACAGGACGAAATCCGCGCGCTGCTCCCGCCCCAGCCCAACGAGCGGCTGGTCTATAGCTGCGCGCGCGAGGGCGTGGCGCCGCGTTGAGCGCGATCGTCGATATCCTCTGGACCTCGTCATTGCGAGGAGGCGGAGCCGACGCGGCAATCCATGGTGGCTCTCCTGGATTGCCACGGCCTGCGGCCTCGCAATGACGGCGAAGACAAAGACGACACCGGCCCAAGCCGCCTTCTATTGACAGCCACCGCCCCACGGATCAGGGACGCTGGCTCGTGAAGTCCCCAGGAAGGTTCGACGGCCCCGCCATGTCCGCTCTCATCGCGATCACTTTGCCCGATGGTTCCGTGCGCCAGGTCGCGCCGGGCACCACCGCGGGCGAGATCGCGGCGGCGATCGGCCCCGGCCTCGCCAAGGCGGCGCTCGCCGCGCGCGTCGACGGCGAACTGCGCGACCTTAACCGCCCGATCGAGCAGGACGCGACCCTCGCGCTGGTGACGGCGCGCGACGAGGCCGACGCACTGGAACTCGCGCGCCACGACTTCGCCCATGTGCTCGCCGAGGCGGTTCAGGCGCTGTTCCCCGGCACGCAGATCACCTTCGGTCCCGCGACCGAGGACGGCTTCTACTATGACTTCGCGCCGAGGGACCGCCCCTTCACCGAGGAGGACTTGCCCGCGATCGAGGCGAAGATGCGCGACATCATCGCCGCCGACAAGCCGCTGCGCCGCGAGGTCTGGTCGCGCGCGGCGCTGATCGCGCGCTGGCGCGAGCAGGGGGAGAGCTTCAAGGCACAATGGGCGGCCGAACTTCCCGAGCATGAGGAACTGACGGTCTACTGGTCGGGCGGCGACTGGCTCGACATGTGCCGCGGCCCGCACCTCCCCTCGACGGGCAGGCTCGATCCGCAGGCCTTCAAGCTCACGCGCGTCTCGGGCGCCTATTGGCGCGGCGACCAGGCCAACGCGATGCTGAGCCGCATCTACGGCACCGGCTGGCTCAGCAAGAAGCAGCTCGACGCGCACCTCAATATGCTCGAGGAGGCGGCCAAGCGCGACCATCGCCGCATCGGGCAGGAGATGGACCTGTTCCACCTCCAGCCCGAAGCGCATGGCAGCGTCTTCTGGCACCCGCACGGCTTCACCGTCTGGCGCGCGCTCGAAGCCTATATGCGCCGCGCGATCGACGCGGGGGGCTATCGCGAGGTCAAGACGCCGCAGGTGATGGACGCGCGCCAGTGGGAGCAGTCGGGCCACTGGGGCAAATATCGCGAGAACATGTTCGTCATCCCCGACGAAGTGCCCAATGTCGACGATGACGGCCCGGTCATCTCGGGCGAGGCCGACTGGATGGCCTTGAAGCCGATGAACTGCCCGGCGCATGTCCTCATCTTCCGCCAGGGCATCAAAAGCTATCGCGACCTGCCGCTGCGGCTGTTCGAGCATGGCTGCTGCCACCGCAACGAGCCGCATGGCGCGCTGCACGGCATCATGCGCGTGCGCCAGTTCACGCAGGACGACGCGCACATCTTCTGCCGCGAGGACCAGATCGTCGAGGAGGTGCAGGCCTTCTGCCGCCTCGCCGACCGTATCTACCGCGACTTCGGCTTTTCCTATTCGATCAAGCTGGCGCTGCGCCCCGAAAAGCGCTTCGGCAGCGACGCGATGTGGGATCAGGCCGAGGCGGAGCTGCGCGACGCGGTGACGCGCGCGGGCCTCGCGACGGCCGAACATGGCTGGGAGGAGCTGCCCGGCGAAGGCGCCTTCTACGCGCCCAAGCTCGAATGGCACCTCACCGACGCGATCGGCCGGACCTGGCAGGTCGGCACGATCCAGTCCGACCGGGTGCTGCCCGAGCGGCTCGACGCCAGCTATGTGGCCGAGGATGGCGAGCGGCACCGGCCGGTCATGCTCCACCGCGCGATCTTCGGCTCCTACGAGCGCTTCGTCGGCATCCTCATCGAGCATTATGCCGGCCGCTTCCCGCTCTGGCTCGCGCCGGTGCAGGTGGTAGTGGCGACGATCGTCTCCGACGCCGACGATTATGCGCGCGATGTCGCGGCGCGGCTGTCGGCGGCAGGACTGCGCGTCGCGACGGACCTGCGCAACGAGAAGATCAACTACAAGGTGCGCGAGCACAGCCTCGCCAAGGTGCCCGTCCTCCTCGTCGTCGGCAAGCGCGAGGCGGAGGAAGGCACCGTCGCGCTCCGCCGCCTCGGCAGCGAGGAGCGGCAGGTCATGATGGCGCTCGAAGAGGCCGCCGCCGCCCTTGCAAGCGAGGCGCTGCCGCCCGATATGCGCTAGACGGCCTTTCCGCGCGCCGCAAAAGCGCGTAAAGAGCCTCGTCGCACACCCACGTCAACGACCCAGGAGATGCCGTTATACGTCCGCCCATGATGCGCCGCCCGCTGGCGCCAATGCCCAAGTCCGGTCCCCGCTACAATGAGTTCATCACCGTGCCCAAGGTGCGCGTGATCGACGAGAACGGCGAGAATCTGGGGGTTCTTTACACGCGGGAGGCGATCGAGCAGGCCGCCGAAGTCGGCCTCGACCTCGTCGAGGTCTCGCCCAACGCCGACCCGCCGGTCTGCAAGTTCCTCGACATCGGCAAGTACAAGTACGAGGCGCAGAAGAAGGCGAATCTCGCCCGCAAGACGCAGAGGACGCAGGAGATCAAGGAGATCAAGATGCGTCCCAACATCGACGATCACGACTATGACACCAAGATGAAGAAGGTCCACGACTTCATCGGCGAGGGCGACAAGGTCAAGATCACGCTGCGCTTCCGCGGCCGCGAGCTCTCGCATCAGCAGCTCGGCATGGCGCTCCTCCAGCGCGTCGCGGAGAACACCGCCGAAATCGCCAAGATCGAAGCCTATCCGCGCATGGAAGGCCGCCAGATGCTGATGGTGCTCTCGCCGAAATAGGGCCGATCGTTTGGGCGCGGGCCGGCGCCGCGCCTAGGCCGCGTCGCCGCCCGCCTCCACCCGCGCGAGCAGCGCCTCCACCTGCACCTGCGCGCCGGGCGCCGTGTGCAGCTCGGCCACAATGCCGTCGAAAGGGGCGGTGAGGCTGTGCTCCATCTTCATCGCCTCGAGCGTCAGGAGCCGCTGCCCCTTCACCACCCGATCCCCCGCCGCCACCTCGACCGCGATGATGCGACCGGGCATGGGGGAGAGGATGGCGCCGGAGGTGGCGTGCCCAACGCTGCCGCCACGCGGTCGGTAGAGTTCAATCCGGTGGGGCGTTCCCTCGCTCGTGACGATGATTGCGCTGTCGCTCAGCCATCGGACGAAGCCCGCGTACAAGCCAGCACCGATTTCGCCATAGGGCAGGTGAAGCGGCTCTACGTCTCGCGCGTCGCCATCGACAGCGATGCGCAGTTGCCGAGCGGGTGGGCTGTTAAGGCGCAATCCTTCCGCCACCTGCCAGACATTGCCCGGCGACGTCAGCACGTCCCGCTCATCCCAGGGACGCGATAGCATCGCTGCCGCGCTTGCGACCGTCCGCTCGTCCAAGGGCGCGGGCTCGGTCAGTCGGTCGCCAAGCCGTTCGATCAACCCGGTATCGATCGCGCCATCGCAGAACTCGGCTGTTCGCAAAGCCCTGACTACGAACGACGCGTTGGTGCGTACGGGGTAAACAGTGCCGGCGGCCATCTCGGCGGCCAGAGCTTCGATGGCCTCGCTTCGGTTGGATCGATGCACGATGACCTTGGCGATCATGGGATCGTAGAACGGCGTGACCATCGCGCCTTCCTCGACCCCTGTGTCGATACGCAATGCGCTCGATGATCCGCGTTCGTTCGAGAAGGCGAAGGGCAGTAGCTCCAGCCGCCCCACGCTCGGCAAGGATCCCCTCGCCGGATCCTCCGCATACAACCGCGCCTCGATGGCATGGCCGTTGATCGCCAGTTCGTCCTGCCGCCTGGGCAATGGCTCGCCGCTCGCGACGCGTAATTGCCACTCCACCAAGTCCACGCCGGTGATCTCTTCCGTCACGGGATGCTCGACCTGGAGCCGCGTGTTCATCTCCATGAACCAGATGCGGTCGGCGCGCAGGCCTTCGCTCGCGTCGGCAATGAACTCGATCGTGCCGGCGCCGACATAATCGACCGCCTTGGCCGCGCGGACCGCCGCCGCGCAGAGCTGCGCGCGCGTCTCGTCGGACATGCCCGGCGCCGGCGCTTCCTCGATCACCTTCTGGTGGCGGCGCTGGAGCGAGCAGTCGCGTTCGAACAGGTGGACGATGTGGCCGTGCGTGTCGCCGAACACCTGCACCTCGATATGGCGCGGCGAGCGGATGTATTTCTCGATGAGCACGCGCTCGTCGCCGAAGCTCGCCGCCGCCTCGCGCCGGCAGCTCGCCAGCGCCTCGGCGAAGTCGGCGGCCGCCTCGACCCGGCGCATCCCCTTGCCGCCGCCGCCCGCCACCGCCTTGATGAGCACGGGGTAGCCGATCGCGTCGGCCTCGGCGCGCAGCCGCTCGGGGCTCTGGTCCTCGCCCAGATAGCCGGGCGTCACCGGCACGCCCGCCGCGATCATCCGTGCCTTGGCGGCGTCCTTGAGGCCCATGGCGCGGATGCTGTCGGGGCGGGGGCCGACCCAGACGAGGCCCGCGTCGATCACCGCCTGCGCGAAATCGGCATTCTCGGAGAGGAAGCCATAGCCGGGATGGATCGCCTCCGCTCCGGTCTCCCGCGCCGCGGCGATGATCGTGTCGCCGCGCAAGTAGCTCTCGCGCGCCGGCGAGGGGCCGATGTGGACGGCCTCGTCCGCCCGCCGCACGTGCAGCGCCTTCGCGTCCGCGTCCGAATGGACCGCGACGGTGCGGATGCCCATCGCCCGCGCGGTGCGGATGATCCGGCAGGCGATCTCGCCGCGATTGGCGATGAGGAGGGACTGGATCATCCGGCTCACATCCTGAACACGCCGAAGCGCCCTTCCTCGACCGGCGCCTGCGCGCACACGCCGAGCGTCAGGCCCAGCACGTCGCGCGTCTGGACGGGGTCGACGATGCCGTCGTCCCACAGCCGCGCGGTGGCGTGATAGGGATTGCCCTCGTCCTCATATGTCTGGCGGATCGGCGCCTTGAACGCCTCGGCTTCTTCTGGCGTCCAGCGGTCGGCGTCGCGGTGGACGGTGGCGAGCACGGAGGCGGCCTGCTCGCCCCCCATCACGCTGATCCGCGCATTGGGCCAGGTGAAGAGGAAGCGCGGGTCATAGGCGCGGCCGCACATGCCGTAATTGCCGGCGCCAAAGCTGCCGCCGACGAGCACCGTGATCTTGGGCACGCGCGCGGTGGCGACGGCGGTGACGAGCTTGGCGCCATGCTTGGCGATCCCCTCCGCCTCATATTTGCCGCCGACCATGAAGCCCGAGATGTTCTGGAGGAACAGGAGCGGGATGCCGCGCTGCTGCGCCAGTTGGATGAAATGCGCGCCCTTGACCGCGCTCTCGCTGAACAGGACGCCATTGTTGGCGAGGATGGCTACGGGGAAGCCCCAGATATGCGCGAAGCCGCAGACCAAAGTGCCGCCAAAGAGCGCCTTGAACTCGTGAAACGCGCTCCCGTCGACGATCCGCGCGATGACCTCGCGCACGTCATAGGGCGCGCGGACGTCCTCGGGGATGAGGCCGTAAAGGTCTTCGGGATCGTAGCGGGGCGGGCGGGGCGTTCTCTGTTCCCCCGCGAGGGCGGGGGTCCAATGGGCTCCCGCCCTCGCGGGAGCACCGAGGTGGCTCACAATATCCCGCACGATCGTCAGCGCGTGCTCGTCAGTGTCGGCGAGATGATCGACCACGCCCGACTTGCGCGCGTGGAGGTCGCCGCCGCCCAGATCCTCGGCGGAGATCACCTCGCCCGTCGCGGCCTTGACCAGCGGCGGGCCGGCGAGGAAGATCGTGCCCTGTTCGCGCACGATCACGGTCTCGTCGGACATGGCGGGAACATAGGCGCCGCCGGCCGTGCAGCTCCCCATCACGCAGGCGATCTGCGCGATCCCCTCGGCCGACATGCGCGCCTGGTTGAAGAAGATGCGGCCGAAATGCTCGCGGTCGGGGAACACCTCGGCCTGGTGCGGCAGATTGGCGCCGCCCGAATCGACGAGATAGACGCAGGGCAGCGCATTCTCGCGCGCGATCGCCTGCGCGCGCAGATGCTTCTTGACCGTCATCGGATAATAGGTGCCGCCCTTCACCGTGGCGTCGTTGCAGACGATCATCACCTGCCGGCCCGCGACGCGGCCGATGCCCGCGATGAGGCCGGCGCCCGGCACCTCGCCATTGTAGAGATCGCACGCGGCGAGCTGGCCGATTTCGAGGAAGGGCGAGCCGGGATCGAGCAGCCGCTCCACCCGGTCGCGCGGCAGCAGCTTGCCGCGCGCGACATGTTTCTCTCGCGCCCGCTCGTCGCCGCCGAGCGCCGCCTGCGCGACCCGCGCGCGCAGCTCGGCCGCGAGCGCGCGGTTGTGGGCGGCACGCGCCTTGGTCTGTGCGTCATCGGCATTGTACGACGTCGGAAGGACCGGCGCGGACATCAGGCAAACCCCGTCGCGCATTCGCGCATTCGCGTGCGACGCATATCGCTCGTTCTTTCACGCGAACCCGCGAAAACGCGAAGAAAGATCATGCCGGCACTTTCTTGCGGATGAGGTAGCGATAGACGCCCAGGCAATTGATGACGAGCAGCACCATGTTCTGCACGCCGATCCCCTCGCTGTCCTTCTTGAGGAATCCCCAGGCGATGAGCGCGATCGAGCTGCTGACGAACAGCACGAAGGCCCAGCCGGTCGGCCGCCGGCCAAGATCGAGCGAGACGACGGCGGCGGCGATCACGCCCGCGGCCGCGCCATAATATTGCAGTCCGTCCAGCAGCGTCTCGTTCATCATCCGGCTCCGATCAGTTCGCGACCGATCAGCATCCGGCGGATCTCGTTGGTTCCCGCGCCGATGTCGAGCAGCTTGGCGTCGCGCAGGAAGCGTTCGACGGGCCAGTCCTTCGTATAGCCCGCGCCGCCCAGCGCCTGCACCGCGTCGAGCGCGACCTTCACCGCATTGTCGGACGCGAGCAGGATGGCGGCGGCGGCATCGGCGCGGGTGGTGCGCCCGGCATCGCAGGCGCGCGCCACGGCATAGACGTAAGCCCGGGCGGAGTTGAGCGCGACATACATGTCGGCGATCTTGGCCTGCATCAGCTGGAAGGCGCCGATCGGCCTGCCGAACTGCCTGCGCTCGCGGACATAGGGCAGCACGACGTCGAGGCACGCCTGCATGATGCCGAGCTGGATGCCGGCGAGCACCGCGCGCTCGTAATCGAGGCCGCTCATCAGCACGCCGACGCCGCCATGCTCCGGCCCCATGACGTTCTCGGCCGGCACGAAGCAGTCGTTGAACACGAGTTCGGCGGTGGGCGATCCGCGCATCCCCATCTTGTCGATCGTCTGGCCGATCGCGAAGCCCGCCATGTCCTTTTCGATGAGGAAGGCGGTGATGCCGCGCGATCCCGCCTCGGGCGCGCTCTTGGCATAGACCACCAGCACGTCGGCATAGGCGGCGTTGGTGATCCAGAACTTCGTGCCGTTGAGGCGGTAGCCGCCCGGCACCGCGTCGGCGCGCAGCTTCATCGAAACCACGTCCGAACCCGCCCCCGCTTCCGACATGGCGAGGCTGCCCACATGCGCGCCGGAGACGAGACCGGGCAGATATTTCGCCTTCTGCGCGGGATTGCCCCAGCGGCGGAGCTGGTTGACGCACAGGTTCGAATGCGCGCCATAGCTCAGGCCGATCGAGGCCGAGGCGCGGCTCACTTCCTCGCAGGCGATGACATGTTCGAGGTAGCCGAGGCCAAGCCCGCCCCATTCCTCCTCGACCGTGATGCCGTGGAGGCCGAGTTCGCCCATGGCGGGCCACAGCTCCTCGCGCGGGAACCAGTCCTCGGCATCGATCCGCTTGGCGAGCGGTGCGATCTTCTCGCGCGCGAACCGCCCGGTCGTGTCGCGGATCATGTCGGCGGCCTCGCCCAGCGCGAAGTCGAAATCGGTCATGGCATCCTCTCCTCCGCCGCTTCTATAGCGGCTGCGGCAGAATGAAATAGGGAAACAATACTGCCCTTCCTGACGTCCGCCCAGCAGATGCTTGCCCATGACCGCCGGGAGACCTAGATTGGCGCCATGGGAACGCACCGACATATCGAGCCCGCCGGCGAGCAGCTCGGCCAGGCCGCGCGCGCCGCGGTCGAGGCGCGCGGCGAGCAGTGGACGGCGATGCGCGCCGACATCTTCGCGGTGCTCGCCGCCGAGGAACGGCCGGCGTCGGCCTATGACATCGCCGACAAGGTGTCGCAGCGGCGCGGCAAGCGCGTCGCGCCCAACACCGTCTACCGCATTCTCGACCTGTTCGTGGCGAGCAACGTCGCCCAGCGTGTCGAGAGCGCCAACGCCTATATCGCCAACGCCCATCCCGGCTGCCTCCACGACTGCATCTTCCTCGTCTGCCGCAACTGCGGGGAGGCGACGCATGTCGATGACGACGCGGTGACCGGATCGGTGCGCGGCGTCGCGGCGCATGAGGGCTTCGCCACCGAGCGGCCGGTGATCGAGGTGCTCGGCACTTGCGCCAAATGCGCCTGAGGCCGCTCGCCGGCATCGACTCGCCGGGGTACAGCCGCTAGACCGGGGTTAAGGAGCGTTTAACTCACGATGGCCAATGATCCAGCGACGCCGCTGCTCGACCAGGTTCGCTTTCCCGCCGACCTCCGCCGGCTGAAGCCCGAGCAGCTGCCCGAGCTGGCCGACCAGCTCCGGCAGGAAGTGATCTCCGCTGTCGGGGTGACCGGCGGCCATCTCGGCTCGGGCCTCGGCGTGGTCGAGCTGACCGTTGCGATCCATTATGTGTTCAACACGCCCGACGACAAGCTGGTCTGGGACGTGGGCCACCAATGCTACCCGCACAAGGTGCTGACCGGCCGCCGCGACCGCATCCGCACCTTGCGCCAGGGCGGCGGGCTCTCCGGCTTCACCAAGCGGGCCGAGAGCGAATATGACCCCTTCGGCGCCGCGCACAGCTCGACCAGCATCTCGGCGGCGTTGGGCTTCGCGGTCGCCAACCAGTTGAGCGGCCGTCCGGGCAAGGGCATCGCGGTCATCGGCGACGGCGCCATGTCCGCCGGCATGGCCTATGAGGCGATGAACAATGCCGGGGCCGCGGGCAACCGGCTCGTCGTCGTCCTCAACGACAACGACATGTCGATCGCGCCGCCGGTGGGCGGCCTTTCCGCCTATCTCTCGCGCATCGTCTCGAGCCGCGAGTTCCTGTCGCTGCGCGAGGTGCTGCGCCGCCTCGCCCGCAAGCTCCCCCGCCCGCTCCACCACGCCGCGCGCAAGACCGACGAGTTCGCGCGCGGCATGGCGATGGGCGGCACGCTGTTCGAGGAGCTGGGCTTCTATTATGTCGGCCCGATCGACGGCCACAATCTCGAACAGCTCATTCCCGTGCTCGAAAATGTGCGCGACGCCGCCGAAGGGCCATGCCTCGTCCACGTCGTGACGCGCAAGGGCAAGGGCTATGTCCCGGCCGAGAAATCCGCTGACAAATATCATGGCGTGCAGAAATTCGACGTCATCACCGGCGAGCAGGTGAAGGCGCCGGCGGGGCCGCCGAGCTACACCGGCGTCTTCGCCAAGGCGCTGCTCGCCGAGGCCGAGCGTGACGGGACGGTCGTGGCGATCACCGCCGCCATGCCGTCCGGCACCGGGCTCGACAAGTTCCAGGCGCGCTTCCCCGACCGCTGCTTCGACGTCGGCATTGCCGAGCAACATGCGGTGACCTTCGCGGCGGGGCTCGCCGCGCAGGGAATGCGGCCGTTCTGCGCGATCTACTCCACCTTCCTCCAGCGCGCCTATGACCAGGTGGTCCATGACGTCGCGATCCAGAACCTCCCCGTCCGCTTCGCCATCGACCGCGCAGGGCTCGTCGGCGCCGACGGCTGCACCCACGCGGGGAGCTTCGACATCACCTATCTCGCGACGCTGCCCAACATGGTGGTGATGGCGGCGGCGGACGAGGCGGAACTCGTCCACATGGTCCACACCGCCGCGCTGCACGACAGCGGGCCGATCGCGGTGCGCTACCCGCGGGGCAACGGCGTCGGATTGCCGCTGCCCGAAACGCCCGAGCGGCTGGAGATCGGCAAGGGGCGCGTGGTGCGCGAGGGCAAGACCGTCGCCATCCTCTCGCTCGGCACCCGGCTCGAGGAAGCGCTGAAAGCCGCCGATGCGCTCGACGCGCGCGGACTGTCGACCACTGTTGCCGACCTGCGCTTCGCCAAGCCGCTCGACGAGGCGCTGATCCGCCGCCTGCTCGCCACGCACGAGGTGGCGGTGACGATCGAGGAAGGCGCGATCGGCGGTCTGGGCGCGCACGTCCTCACCCTCGCCAGCGACGAGGGGCTGATCGACACCGGCCTCAAGCTGCGCACCATGCGCCTCCCCGACCTGTTCCAGGACCAGGACAAGCCCGAAAAGCAATATGCCGACGCCGGCCTGGACGCCGCCGCGATCGTCGGGACGGTGCTCAAGGCACTGCGCCACAACAGCGCCGGGGTCGAGGAGGCTGGCGCGCGGGCGTGACGGCGGCCGGTCAGAAGCGCGTTTCCCATTCCAGCATCAGCTTGATCTGCCCGTGCGAAAAGTCCCGCGCCTCGCCCAGCGCGAAGAGGTAGCCGGTCGTGATCTCCAGCTCGCTGTTCCCCGGCAGATGCTCGATCTCGGCCTTGACCACGGGCCCGGCATAATGCGCCTCGCGCGGCAGGAAGCGACGCGTGGTGCCCAGTTCGCCATAGGCCTCGAACCCGCCGCGCAGCTCGCCGGCGAGCGTCCAGTCGGCCGAGGCGGCATAGCCGAACTCGACCGCCTCGCCGCCCGCCAGCGTCTTTTCGGCGATGAGGTTGAGCCGCCCGTCGAAGGGACCGGCGACATGCTGGAGGATGAGCTTGGTCTCGATCGCGTCGGGTCCGTGCCGCGCCGCCTCATATTCGCCATAGAGCGCGACGTCGAGCTTGAGCGCGTCGATCCGGCCGACCGGCGCCAGCCCCTCGAGCGACAGGGCGGCGAGCTTGCGCCCCTCACCCGGCCCGCGCTCGAACGTGGCGAGCACCGCGCCATAGAAATGTTTCGAGAAGCCATGCGCCAGTTCGAGCACCAGCCCGTCCTCGCCATCGGCCGCGTCGCCGGTCAGCCGGCCGTAGCGGGCCTCAAGCTCGGTGACGCCGGGCTCGACCGTGGCGCCATAGACCTTTTCGCCGACGCCGGGCTCGCCGGCCCGCGCGACGGCCGGCATCAGCCCCATCAAGGCCGCCGCGGCAGCCGCACCCCATATCCGCATCGCCATCCCCCTTGGACGGGATTGCTAATGCGAAACAGTCTCAATTGCAAGTGCCTGAACGGCGCCTACTGCCCGGCGACGGCCCGCGCGAACTGGCCGTCGCCCTCGGGCGCGGCGATGATGTCGCGGGTGACGGCGCCCTTGTCGAGCACGCGCGTGCCCGGATCGCCGACTTCCGAGCGGATGCCGGCCGAGGCGATCTGCCGCCCGGCCTGCTGGAGCAGCGATGTCTCGCCGGGGCTGCGCGGCGCGGGACCGCCGAACAGCGCGTCGAGCGCCTGCCGCTGGGGATCGTTCTGGCTCGCCGCCGTGCCCGCCTTGGGCGGGGTCAGCCCGAAATCGGGCGGGATGACGAGCGGCGGCTGGCGCGATACGGCGAACTCGTCGGGCCGCTCGCGGTTGAACAGCGATCCGCTGCCGCAGGCGGTGAGCGCCAGCAGGCCGAGCGCGGGGAGGAACAGGGTAGCGCGCATGAGGGTCAGGTCTCCGTCTTTGCCGTCTTCTCGCGCAGCAGCAGCGCGCGCGCAAGCAGGATCAGCACGCCCAGCGTGATCGCCGCGTCGGCGAGGTTGAAGATCAGGAACGGCCGCCACTCGCCGATGTGGAAATCGGCATAGTCGATGACATAGCCCAGCCGCACCCGGTCGATGATGTTGCCGATCGCCCCGCCCAGCACCGCGCCCAGCGCCAGCACGTCGGCGCGCGCCCGCTCGCGCACCATCCACACCGCGACGAAGGTGGCGATCGCGCCCGTCATCGCGACGAGCGCCCAGCGGCCCGCCTCCGTATCCGCATGGAAGAAGCCCATCGAGACGCCATAATTCTGCGTCCAGGTGAGCTTGAAGAAGGGGATGAGTTCGATCCCCTCGACCCCCCGCGCCGCGAGGTCGAGCGGGTGGACGACGACATATTTGATGAGCTGGTCGGCGAGGACCAGGGCCGTTGCGAGCGCGAGGCCGAGGAGTTGCGGGCGGCGCATCAGTGGACGGCCAATGACGGGAGGGAATCAGCAAAGCCCCTCCCCTTTTGGGGAGGAGTTGGGGAGGGGGGTGCCCAGGCGCGTTGCTTCGACCGGACAAGCCCCTCCCCCGGCCGCTCCCCTGAAGGGGAGGGGGGATATGGTAGAAGCTCACCCATGCAGCACATCCTCGCACCGCGCGCAAAGGGCGCCATCCTCCGCCACCTCGGGCAGATGCCGCCAGCAGCGGCCGCATTTGTGGTGGGTGGTGGGAGCGACCTTAATTGGGCCGTTATAGTCACTCTCGGGCGGGACCAAGTGAACATCCGCGGCTATGCAGATTTCTGCCCAGTCCAGACCGTCATATTGGCCCGGATAAGCCATGTGCAGCGGTATGGTTACATTCGCTTCCAAACTCGAGCGCACTTCCTTGGCTCGTCTGAGCGGCTCAATCGCTTCATTTACCCCGTCACGGACGGTGCGAATGACCCGCCACTCGGACCCTAACCCCTCATCCAGCCACCCCGCATCCACCGCCGGCCATTCGAGCAGATGCACGCTGTCCGCCTCGGGATAGCGCGTCTGCCACACTTCCTCGGCGGTGAAGGGCACCAGCGGCGCGGCGTAGCGGACAAGCGCGTGGAAGAGGATGTCGAGGACGGTGCGATAGGCACGGCGCTTGTCCAACTGAAAGCCTGTCGCCGGGTTGACGTCGCAGTAGAGGCAGTCCTTGCGGATGTCGAAGAAGAACGCCGACAGGTCGCTGTTGGCGAAATCGCCCAATGCGCGGGCGTAGCGGCTGAATTCGAGCCAGTGCTCGCTCCCCCGTTCCGCCACCACGCCCCTCAGCACCGCGTCGAGCTCGGCGAGGCGGTGGAGCATGTAGCGTTCGAGCTCGGGCATGTCCGCCACCGGCACCCGGTCCGCCGCGTCGAACCCCGCGAGCGCGCCGAGCAGGTAGCGGAAGGTGTTTCTGAGCTTGCGATAGGCGTCCGAGGCGCCGGCGAGCACTTCCCTGCCGACGCGCACGTCGTCGAAATAGTCGGTGCTCGCGACCCACAGCCGCAGGATGTCGGCGCCGCTCTCGCTCATCACCTTGAGCGGATCGACGACATTGCCGAGCGACTTGGACATTTTCTTGCCCTGCCCGTCGAGCGCGAAGCCGTGCGTCAGGACCGCCTCGTAGGGCGCGCGCCCGCGCGTGCCGCAGCTTTCGAGCAGCGAGGACTGGAACCAGCCGCGATGCTGGTCCGACCCCTCGACATAGAGGTCGGCGCGCGTGCCCGCGCCATAGCGCGCCTCGATCACGAAGGCGTGGGTCGATCCCGAATCGAACCAGACGTCGAGAATGTCGGTCACCACCTCATAGTCGGCGAGGTCGTAATCCGGCCCCAGCAGCGCCTGATGATCGGCCGCGAACCAGGCGTCGGCGCCGCCCGCCCGGAACGCCGCGACGATGCGGGCATTGACCGCCGGATCGTTGAGGTAGCGCCCGGTGCGCCGGTCCACATAGAGCGCGATCGGCACGCCCCAGGCGCGCTGGCGCGAGATCACCCAGTCGGGCCGCCCCTCGACCATCGCCGCGATCCGGTTGCGCGCCCGCTCGGGCACCCAGCGCGTCCGCTCGATCGCGTCGAGCGCGAGGTCGCGGAGGGTGGGGGCGTTGCCATTCTCCCTCCCCCCTTCAGGGGTCGAATGGAGACGCGTGTCTCCGTTCGAGGCCGGGGAGGGGGGGCCATCCCCAAGCGCCGACGCCTCGCTCCGCTCGCCGACCTCCGCGCTGCGACCGTCCCCCGGACGGTCGCCGGTCGCGCGCCGGTCCATCCCGATGAACCATTGCGGCGTGCAGCGATAGATGATGCGCGCCTTCGAGCGCCACGATTTCGGATAGCTGTGCCGGAACGGCCCGGCCGACAGCAGCGCGCCGGCCGCGCGCAGATCGGTGCAGACCGGCCCGTCGGGGCCGTTGAACTTCTCGTTGATGACGCTGCCCTGTCCGCCGAGCCACGCCCAGTCCGCCCGGTACCGCCCGTCGCCCTCGACCGCGAACACGGGCTCGATGCCGTGCGGCTTGCAGGCGATGAAATCCTCCTCGCCATGATCGGGCGCCATGTGGACGAGCCCGGTGCCGGCATCGGTCGTGACGTGCGGCGCGGCGATGAAAGGGCGCGAGCGGTCGAAGAAACGGGCGAGGTCGTGTGACTCCCTCCCCCCTTCAGGGGGGAGGGCTGGGGAGGGGGGGCTGTCCTCAAGGGCCGCATCGGCCTGATAGCCCCCACCCCCATCCCTCGATCCGAGACCCGTGTCTCGGATCGACCTGAAGGGGAGGGGGGATTGGAGACGGCCAGCCATCGGATGTCGCGCGACGGCGCCGGCGAGGGCGGAGCCAGTGAAACGGCCGACCTCAGATAGCTCGGCGGCGGCTCCACCCGTCCAAAAATCTCGAAAGCGTCGCTCAAATTCTGCTTTAAGGTTTTTATCTGCCGCAATCACCACCTTGCGACCGTTTTGCCATCTACGGACTGCAGGGTGCTCAAACACGTCCTCCCCCGCTTGAGGCACCACAGAAACAGTTACGTCATAGAGAGCATACTCAATCCCCTCCCCATAAGCGATCGCCTGGTTCACCGGGATCGTCCAGGGGGTTGTCGTCCAGATCACCGCATGGGCACCGACCAGTTCGGGCGCGTTCGGCGCCTCGACGATCTCGAACGCCACGTCGATCTGCGTGCTCGTCACGTCCTCATATTCGACCTCGGCCTCGGCGAGCGCGGTCTTTTCAACCGGGGACCACATCACCGGCTTGGCGCCGCGATAGAGCTGGCCTGTTTCGGCGAATTTCAGCAGCTCGCCGACGATCGTCGCCTCCGCCTCGAAATCCATGGTGAGATAGGGATCGTCCCAGTCGCCCAGGATGCCGAGCCGCTTGAACTGGTCCTTCTGCACCCCGACCCACTTGTCGGCATAGGCGCGGCATTGGGCGCGGAACTCGGCGGGGGGCACCTCGTCCTTGTTCTTCTTCTGCTTGCGATATTCCTCCTCGATCTTCCATTCGATCGGGAGGCCGTGGCAGTCCCAGCCGGGCACATAGGGCGCGTCGCGGCCGAGCAGCGACTGGCTGCGCACGATGATGTCCTTCAAGACCTTGTTCATCGCATGGCCCATGTGGATGTCGCCATTGGCATAGGGCGGGCCGTCGTGGAGGAGGAAGCGCTCGCGCCCGGCGCGCGCCTCGCGCAGTCGCCGGTAGAGGCCGATCGCGTCCCAGCGCGCGGCGATGCGCGGCTCCTTTTCGGCAAGGCCCGCCTTCATCGGAAAGTCGGTCTGCGGCAGGAAGACGGTGGATTTGTAATCGGGCTGATCGGACATATCGGCGCGGTGCCTAAAGGATATTGCGCGGGGGATAAAGGCCGTAATCCCCCACGAGCTCTGGCGGTTTGTGGTTCACGCGAAGACGCGAAAGCGCAAAAGGTGCGGCGAAAACGGGACATCGTCGGTGGATGCGGTGACGGATCGGTCAAAGGCGCTTCGCGCTTTCGCGCCTTCGCGTGAGGCTCAATTCGGCTTCCCACCCCCCAGCACCGCCCGTGCGGCCACGCAATCACGATTCATCTGCGCGACGAGCGCGTCGAGGCTGTCGAACTTCGCCTCCGCCCGCAGCCGCTCGACCAGCGCCACCTCGATTACCTGGCCGTAAAGGTCGCCGGAAAAGTCGAACAGATAGGCTTCGAGCAGCTCGCGCGGCGGATCGAAGCTGGGGCGGATGCCAAGATTGGCGGCGCCGTCGACCATCCGCCCGTCGGCGAGCCGCGCGCGCACCGCATAGATGCCATAGGCCGGGCGCAGATAGTCGCCGAGCGCGACATTGGCGGTGGGATAGCCGATCGTGCGGCCGATCTTGTCGCCATGGCCCACGACGCCCTCGATCGCGAAGGGACGGGTGAGGAGCCGGCTCGCCTCGGCGCCGTCGCCCGCCTGGAGCGCGGCGCGGATGCGGCTCGATGAAACGGGCGCGCCATCGTCGAACACCGGCGCCACCGCGCGGTGGCGCAGCCCGATCCGTTCGCCGACCTGATGCAGCAGCGCGGTCGATCCGCGCCGCCGCGCGCCGAAGGTGAAGTCCTCGCCCGTCACCACCGCCGCCGCGCCGAGCCGCTCGCCCAGCAGATCGGCCACGAACGCCTCCGCCTCGGTCCCCGCGAGCGCGGCGTCGAAGTGGAAGACGAGCATCGCGTCGGCCCCGGCGGCGGCGAACAGCCGCTCGCGCTGGTCGAGGCTGGTGAGGCGGAAGGGCGGCGCACCGGGCCGGAAATGGCGCACCGGATGCGGATCGAACGTGGCGACGATCGCGGGCCGCCCCTCGGCGCGCGCCCACTCGACGGCCTGGGCGACGACGGCCTGATGCCCGGCATGAAAGCCATCGAAATTGCCCAGCGCCAGCACGCCGTTGCGTAGGGGGGCGGGCATATCCGCCCTGCTGTCCAGCCGCTCCATGGCCGCGCCTATAGGGACGGCGCGGGGGCGAGGCAATCAGCGTGCGAAAGGGAATCTCATGAACACAGTTGGTCGCGCTGACCGATCACCCAAAGTGCAAAGACAGCGACGCTGCTCTCGCATTAACAGTGTCTCGAGATGTCCGGCGAGAAGCTAATCGGCCGATCCGCGCCTCGTGCGCAGCAACTTTTTTCTGCCGGCTAGCCGAAATTTGATCAGCATTTTTGCTCACTAATCTGAAAATCTTAAAAGGCGCTTCATCAACAGCGGGGTCGTATTCGTAGCCCTCTACCAAGCTCATGTCCCAACTATCTTGATCCCCCCAAATCTCTTCACTAAAATATGCATCCGCGTCGTGTACAGCTTTATCTACAACTGTCACAAAATACTCATCGACGTAAGGAGAAAATTGAGCGTAAGTAGATGCTCCACCTACCACATAAACACGTCTCCTTTTTGAAATCTTTTCAGCCAGAAAAAGTGACTCATCTATACTTGTAACAAGGTGCTTTGACTCGTCGGATGGAAATAAGACGCTATTGTGAGACAGAACTATATTATAACGATTGGGTAGCGCGCCCCCAATCGAGTCCAACGTCTTTCTTCCCATAATTACAATTTGATTAAGCGTTTGGTGGCGGAAAAATCGCATATCGGTCCGCAGCCGCCAAGGCAGCGCGTTCTGGCATCCGATGGCGCCCTGCCCGTTCAACGCTACGATTGATGTAAGACGTTTCATGCTTCGACCCCTAGACCGAACGTTAGGACAAACAACCTGACCGGAAAACCCCCAGCTCCGTTACAAAACAATGTGCGGGACAAATGCATTGTGAGCCGTGTGTGAAACGCGTGGATAAGTTTTTACGCCGCCCCCAGCCGCGTCACATGCCCCATCTTGCGGCCCGGCCGTGCCTCGTGCTTGCCGTAGAGGTGGAGGTGGTTGGCCGGATCGGCGAGGATCGCCGGCCACTCGCCCGCCTCGTCGCCGACGAGGTTGCGCATCTCGACCCGCCCCGCGCGCGACCCGGTGTCGCCGAGCGGTAGGCCGCAGATGGCGCGGACATGGTTCTCGAACTGGCTGGTGACCGCGCCCTCGATCGTCCAGTGGCCGCTGTTGTGGACGCGCGGCGCCATCTCGTTGAACACCGGCCCGTCCGCGCCCGCGAAAAACTCGAGCGTCAGCACGCCGACATAGTCGAGCGCCGCCGCGACGCGCCGCGCGAGGTCGCGCGCGGCGGGCACCTGCGCTTCGATCGCGGCGCCGGCGGGCAGCGTCGAGATGGCGAGGATGCCCTGCCTGTGGACATTGGCCGGCGCGTCCCAGAACCGCAATTCGCCATCGACACCGCGCGCGAGGATGACCGAGAACTCGGCCTCGAAATCGACGAACCCTTCGAGCACCGCGCTCGCGCCCGCGATCGCCGCCCAGGCCGCGCTTGCCTCGCTGGCCGCGTCGAGCCGGACCTGGCCCTTGCCGTCATAGCCCATGCGGCGCGTCTTGAGGATCGCGGGCGTGCCGATGTCGGCAAGCGCCGCGACCAGATCGGCCTCGCCGTCGACCGGCACGAACGGGGCGGGCCGCCCGCCCAGCTCCGCGACGAAGCGCTTTTCCGCCAGCCGGTCCTGCGCGATCGCCAGTGCCCGCGCATTGGGATGGACGCGGCCGTGATGCGCCAGCACCTCGACGGCGCGAGGGTCGATATTCTCGAACTCGTAGGTGACGACATCGACCCCGTCGGCGAAGCGCGCCAGCGCCGCCTCGTCGGCATAGGCTCCACACGTCCAGCGCGGCGACACGTCCGCCGCCGGGCCGCTCGCCTCGGGCGCGTAGATATGCGTGCGGTAGCCAAGCTGCGCCGCCGCGATCGCGATCATCCGGCCAAGCTGTCCGCCGCCCAATATGCCGATCGTGGCGCCGGGGGCGATCACGCTCATGCGGGCCGGTCCGCCACCGCCGCGCTCTGCCGCGCGCGCCACGCCTCCAGCCGCTCGGCGAGCGCCGGGTCGGTGTTGGCGAGCATGGCGGCGGCGAGCAGCGCGGCGTTGATCGCGCCGGCCTTGCCGATCGCCAGCGTTCCGACCGGCACGCCGCCGGGCATCTGGACGATCGAGAGCAGGCTGTCGAGCCCGGATAGCGCCGCCGACTGCACCGGCACGCCGAGCACCGGCACCCGCGTCGAGGCGGCGATCATGCCGGGGAGATGCGCAGCCCCGCCCGCGCCCGCGATGATGACCTGCAATCCGCGCGCCACCGCCGTACGGGCATAGTCAACCATCCGGTCAGGCGTGCGGTGGGCCGAAACGATGCGGCAGTCATGCGGCACGGCGAGGCTCGCCAGCGTCTCGGCGGCGTGGCGCATCGTCTCCCAGTCCGACTGGCTGCCCATGACGATGCCGACCTTCGCTGCGTCGTCCTGCCCCATGACGTTCGGCTTCCTTTCCGCCGGGCCGCCCCGCCCGGAACGCCGGCCTTAGCCGCTGCGCTCGCGCCAAGGCAAGCGCGGCGGCGGTTCAGCTTTCCTTTACCCGTCCGGTGCAATAGTCTCGCGCCCGGCACGACGACCGGACATGGTGGAGACATAAGTGACGACGAAGGTGGCTCCGGCAGAGTCAGACAGCGAGGAGACCATCGCTGCCCTGTCCGACGAGCTCGCCCGGCTGCGGCGCGAGAACATGGTCCTGCGGATGGCCAATGAGGAGCTGGAGCGCGTGGTCGTCCGCGACACGCTGACGCCGCTCTACAACCGCCGCTATTTCATCACCTGCCTCAACGACCGCATCAACCGGCTGCAACGCTATGATGCGCCGGCGGTCGTGGTGTTCATCGATGTCGACGGGCTGAAGGCGGTGAACGACCACCATGGCCATTGCGCGGGCGATTATGTGCTGCTGCACGTCGCCCAGATGCTCGCCGGCGCGATCCGCACCACCGACGTCGCGGCGCGGATCGGCGGCGACGAGTTCGCGCTGATCCTCGACGCGATGTCGGAACAGGATGCGGGCCGGAAGATCGCCGGGCTCGAACAGCTGGTGCGCGACACGCCGTGCGACTTTGACGAGGTGCAGCTCGCCGTCGCGGCCTCCTTCGGCTTCACCGGCCTGCTGCACGACGACAGCGACTTCAGCGTCATCGCGCGCGCCGACAAGGCGATGTATGCCGCCAAGCACGCCCGCCGCAACGGCTGAGCGGCAGACCGATCAGCCGTCCAGCCGGCGCAGCACCCGGTAGCCGAGACGCGCCAGCGACTGCCGCTCCGGCCGCCTGCCCACGACAATGCGCGGCAGGCCGCGGCGGCGCAGGCGGCGGTTGAGATCGTGCAGCTCGCCCTCCGCCACCGACCGTTCCGACCGCCAGGTGACCGAGAGGCTGATCGACACCGCGTCGCCATTGCGGACATGATGCGGTGCCTTGACCGGCACCAGCACCGCGTCGCCGGGCGTCAGCCGCACCGGCTCGCCCGTCGCCGCGAACCGATCCTCCCAGGGGAGGTTGCGGTGGCCGCCGGCGTGGAACGCCTCGCTCCGCGCCGGGGGCACGATGGCGGGGTCGCCGGCGGGGAACACCGTCATCACCTTCTCGCCCGCGATCTGGAGCAGGATATTGTGCTCCGGGTCCATGTGGAACGGGGTGACGCTGCCCGGCGAGGACAGGAACAGGAACGCCTCGCGGTGGAGCATCGGCCCGGTCGCGCGCGCAACGATCGGCGCGAGATCGGCCAGCGCCCCGTCGAGCAGCGCGGCGTAGGCGGCGTCCTGCTCGACATTCTTGAGCACGATCCACGATCGGTTGGCGTCGATCGTGCGGATCGTCCCGGCGGCGTCGAGGCCGTTGGCCGGCATATCCTCCGCGCGGACGCCGAGCGGCAGCACGCCGAGATTGTATTCCATCGACGAGGCCGGCAGCCGGTCCGCCAGCGCCGCCAGCGCCGCGCGGGAGAGCAGCGGATGCCCCGCCAGCCGGTGCGTCAGGCGCGCGGGCGCGTCGGGATAGGCGGCGGCGAACGCCGCGATCGCCTCCGGCGGGAAGACAGGCTGCGCGGCGAGCGGGGGCGCGGCGGGGGTGGCCGGGTCGATCAGGGTCATCGGGTGATCCAGGGCTTGACGGTGGCATGGACGCGCTCGGCGGCGCCGATGGCCGCGAGCACCACTCCGGCAGCCGGCTTGCGCAGCGCGACACGATACTGGGCGATCGTCCGCCGCTCGGCCCACAGGCTCTCGATCATCGGGTGGCCGGCCTCGGCACAACTGTCCATCCATTGCGCGGCGCGATCGTCGAGGATGCGGGCGAGATTGTCGATCTCGACCAGCACGCCCGGCGAATAGCGCGCGAACGCCGCGTCGGTCGCGATCTTGAAGGAGAAGGCGCCGGGCGGGCTGAGGAAACTCACCAGCATCGCGATCGGCCGCCCGTCACAGTCGATGCGCAGCATGTCGAGCGCGCCCTCGGCGCTGGCGGCGGCGCAGGCGGCGTGGAAGAAGGCGGCGTCGGCGGGTGTCGTAACCAGCGCGGTGCCGTCGTCGCCCTTCCATCCGCTCGCCTCGAGCGTCAGGAACGCGTCGCACCAGGCGGGAAGCGCGGCGGGATCGGTCAGGCGATGGTGCGCGATCACGCCGCAGTCGGCGAGCCGCGCCTGGAGACGGCGCAGCTCCTTGCGCTTCTTGGGCCGCATATGGGTGGCGAGATAGTCTTCCGCCGAGAGGGGACTGTCGAGCAGCGCGCGCTCATGGTGCGCGATCGCCTCGATCCGTCGCCCCTGTCGCGCGCACAGCGCCAGCAACGAACGCGCCGCCGGCCCCTCCGCATCGAGCCCGCGCAGGTGAAGGAAATGCCCCGACCAGGGCGCCGCGTCGAGCGCCGCGAGTAGGCCCGCCCAGCCCGCCTCCTCCGCCCCCGCCGCGAGCAGCGGCGCGCCGTAGAAACAGTGGCGATGCAGCCAGTTGGCGCAATGCGCGACCGGCACCCGGCCATGGCGGCGCGCGGGCACGACCGGCAGGAGCCCGATCAGCACCTCGCCCTGCCGCGCCTCGACCAGCCGCACCGCCGGATCGGGCAGATGCGCCAGCGCCGCGTCGAGCAGCATCGGCGCGTAGAAGGGATTGGGATCGCCCGCCCCGGCCGCCAGTGCCCGGCGTTCCGCGTCGGCACGCGGCTCCCGCTCCCGCCCGTCGGCAAAGCCCTCGCGCCGCATGACCGTCATGCCGGCCGTGTAGCGCGAAGGCGTTAGGGAATGGCTAAGGGAGAGGGGTCAGGCGGCGTAGATGGCGGGGCGATAACGCGGCGGCGGAATGGGCAGGCCATGCGCTTGCGCGGCCTCGATCCAGCCTTCGATCGCGTCATTGACCTGGGCAAGCGCCGCGGACCGCGTTTCGCCATGCGCCGAACAGGGGCGCAGATCGGGCACATCGGCAACCCAGCACTGATCCTCGTCCGACCAGAACAGGTTGATGTGGTAGTGCGGCTCGTTCATGCATCCAGATGTAGGCCATATGCCTCCACCAGTTCAAGCAGGTCGCGGACCTGGTATCGTTTGGCGTCCTTGCCGTCCGCACAGGATAGGGACGAGGCACGAGCGGATGAACATAGATCCGATGGCTGCCCTTGATGCGGTCCAGCGTGAAGCCGAGCGCGAGCAATAGCCTTTCGAAATCCCGGAAGCTCAGCGAGCGCTGACCGTCGAGCAGGCGCTGGAGAATCAGGGCGGGCTTCGTCATCGACTTGTCCTCAACTCAAAAGGGCAAGCCTTTTAATAATCACATCAACGCGCCGGTCCACAAAACGCGATAGTTTTCCACAAGTTTGACAAAATATTCAATTGATACAAGCAATTGGTCGGTATCATTGTGGTCATGCCAGCCGCATCTACCGCCGCCCCCGCCCCTTGAACCGCGTCTCCTTCCCGAACGGCCCCTTGCGCGTGCCCGGCTTGCCCTCGGTCGCGCGGCCCCTTGGCGCGGCGACCTGCTCGTGCGCCGGCAAACCCAGCTCATCCGCCTCCAGCTTGCGGATTTCGTCGCGGAGGCGGCCGGCTTCCTCGAATTCGAGGTCGGCGGCGGCGGCGCGCATCTTCTTTTCCAGCTCCTCGATATAGGCGCGCAGATTGTGGCCGACGAGGTGCGGGCGCTCGTCGAGCCCGGTGTCGACCGTCACCTGGTCGCGCGAGGCGACATGGGCGATGATGTCGCCGATCTGCTTGCGCACCGTCTCGGGCGTGATGCCGTTCGCGATGTTGTATTCGACCTGCTTCTCGCGCCGCCGGCCCGTTTCGTTGAGGGCGCGCTCCATGCTGCCGGTCACGCGATCGGCATAGAGGATGACGCGCCCGTCGACGTTGCGCGCCGCCCGCCCGATCGTCTGGATGAGCGAGGTTTCCGAGCGCAGAAAGCCTTCCTTGTCGGCGTCGAGGATCGCGACGAGGCCGCATTCGGGAATGTCGAGCCCCTCGCGCAGCAGGTTGATGCCGACGAGCACGTCATAGACGCCCAGGCGCAGGTCGCGGATCAGCTCGATGCGCTCCAGCGTCTCGACGTCGGAGTGCATGTAGCGGACCTTGATCCCCGCCTCGTGCATGAACTCGGTCAAGTCCTCGGCCATGCGCTTGGTGAGCGTGGTGACGAGGGTGCGGTAGCCCTTTTTCGCGGTCTCCCTGGCCTCGTGGATGAGGTCGTCGACCTGGTCCTCGACCGGCTTGATCTCGACCGGCGGGTCGATGAGGCCGGTGGGGCGGATCACCTGCTCGACGAAGACGCCGCCCGCCTGCTCCATCTCCCACGGGCCGGGCGTCGCCGAGACGCTGACCGTCTGCGGCCGCATCGCGTCCCATTCGTTGAAGCGCAGCGGCCGGTTGTCGATGCAGCTCGGCAGGCGGAAGCCATATTCGGCGAGCGTGATCTTGCGGCGGTGGTCGCCGCGCGCCATCGCGCCGATCTGCGGCACCGTCTGGTGGCTCTCGTCGACGAAGAGCAGCGCGTTCTCGGGCAGATATTCGAACAGCGTCGGCGGCGGCTCGCCGGGGAGGCGGCCGGTGAGGAAGCGGCTGTAATTCTCGATCCCCGCGCAACTTCCGGTGGCGGCGATCATCTCGAGGTCGAAATGGGTGCGCTGTTCGAGCCGCTGCGCCTCGAGCAGCCGGCCCTCGGCGACCAGTTCCTTGAGCCGCTCGGCGAGTTCGTGGCGGATCGCCTCCATCGCCTGCTTGAGCGTCGGGCCGGGGGTGACGTGGTGGCTGTTGGGGAACACCTTCACAGTGTCGAGGCTGGCGATCGTCTTGCCCGTCAGCGGATCGAACTCGACGATCGCCTCGACATCGTCGCCGAAGAAGGAGACGCGCCAGGCCGTGTCCTCATAATGGCTCGGGAAGATTTCGAGGTTGTCGCCGCGTACGCGGAAGTTGCCGCGCGCGAACGCCTGGTCGTTGCGCTTGTACTGAAGCGCGACGAGCTTGCGGATGATCTCGCGGCTGTCGGCGGTCTGGCCCTTCTTCAGGGAAAAGGTCATCGCCGAATAGGTCTCGACCGAGCCGATGCCGTAGAGGCAGGAGACCGACGCGACGATGAGCACGTCGTCGCGCTCGAGCAGCGCGCGTGTCGCCGAATGGCGCATCCGGTCGATCGCCTCGTTCACGCTCGACTCCTTCTCGATATAGGTGTCGGAGCGCGGGACATAGGCTTCGGGCTGGTAATAGTCGTAGTAACTGACGAAGTATTCGACCGCGTTCTCGGGAAAGAAGCTCTTGAACTCGCCATAGAGCTGCGCGGCGAGGATCTTGTTGGGGGCGAGCACCAAAGCGGGGCGCTGCAGCGCCTCGACCACCTTGGCCATGGTGAAGGTCTTGCCCGATCCGGTGACGCCGAGCAGCACCTGGTCGCGCTCGCCGGCCCGCGCCTGCGCCACGAGTTCGGCGATCGCGGCCGGCTGGTCGCCGGCCGGCTGATAGTCGCTGACGAGCCTGAACGGCCGCCCGCCTTCGCTCTTCTCCGGGCGGGCGGGGCGATGGGGCACGAAGGCGTCGCCCGTCTCGGGCTCGGCGAGCGAGGTGCGGATCTGGATGGCCATGGCGCGAATATGGGCGCAGCGGATTGGCTCCGCAATCGAAGGCTCGTCATTGCGAGGCCGGGAGGCCGCGGCAATCCAGAAACGTTGCGTCAGTGGATTGCCGCGTCGGCTGCGCCTCCTCGCAATGACGGGAGCGTCAGGCCGCGGCGCTCAGATCGGCGAGTTCGAGCGTCTGGCCGCTCGCGGCGTTGAGCAGGCGCTTTTCGAGCGCGGCGAGGCGACTGCGGCCCTCGATCTTGCCGCCCAAAAGATCGGTGACATAGAAGGTGTCGATCGCGCGCTCGCCGTAGGTCGCGACATGGGCGCTGTGCACTGTCGTCTTCGACTGGAACAGCGCGAAGGCGAGGCCGAGCAGCAGTGCGGGCCGGTCGCGCGCCGTCACCTCGATCACGGTGAAGCGGTTCGACGCCTTGTTGTCGATGAGGACGTTGGGCGCGACGGTGAACGCCTCGGCGCGCAGGCGCGAGAGCGGCCGCTGCTCCAGCTTGGTGATGAGCTTGTGCCGGTTGGTGAGCGCCTCGGCGATGCCGGCGCGGATGCGCGCGAGCTGTTCGGGCGCGTCGAACGGGCCGCCGAACGGGTCTTGCACCAGGAAATTGTCGAGCGCGGCGCCGTCGCGCAGCGTATGGATGCGCGCGTCGATGATGCTGCCGCCCGCCAGGTGGATCGCGCCCGCGACGCGATAGAAGAGCCCCGGATGGTCGGCGGCGTGCACGGTCACCAGCGACGCGCCGCGCTCGGGATAGGCTTCGGCCGCGACGGCGAGCGGGGCGCCCTGCGCGGCGAGCAGGTGGCGGGCGTTGCGCTCCAGCACGTCCTGCGGCTCGGCGATCCAGTAGGCGTCGGGGAAGCGGCCGACGAGGCCGGCGAACGCCTCGTCGGGCAGCGCCAGCCGCTCGCGCAGCACGGCGCGCTTCGCCTCGATCCGTTCCTTGCGGCCGCGCTGCTTGTGGCCGGGGCGCAGCACCTCCTCCGCCGCGACATAGAGGTCCGCGAGCAGTTGACGCTTCCACCCGTTCCACACGCCCGGCCCAACGGCGCGGATGTCGACGATCGTGAGGAGGAGGAGCAGCCGCAGCCGCTCGACGCTCTGCACGACATCGGTGAAGTCCAGTATCGTCTTGAAATCGGCGAGGTCGCGTTTGAACGCCGTCGCGGACATCAGGAGATGGTGCTGGACAAGCCAGGCGCAGGTCTCGGTCTCGGCCGCTGACAGTCCCAGCCGCGGGCCGAGCCGGCTCGCCACCTGCGCGCCCAGCACGCTGTGGTCGCCGCCGCGCCCCTTGGCGATGTCGTGGAACAGCACCGCGAGATACAGCACGCGCCGCGAGAGCAGCTTGTCGATGATGCCGCTGGCGAGCGGATGGTCCTCCTGATGCTCGCCCCGCTCGATCCGGGAGAGCAGGCCGATGGCGCGGATGGTGTGCTCGTCGACGGTGTAGTGGTGGTACATGTCGAACTGCATCTGCGCCACGACGCGCGCGAAATCGGGCATGAAGCGGCCGAACACCCCCGCCTCGTTCATCCGGCGCAGCGCGGTCTCGGGATCGCGCGGGCTGGTCAGGATTTCGAGGAAGCGCTCGTTGGCGCGCCTGTCGTGGCGTACCTTGTTGTCGATCAGGATCGCGTCGCGGCTCGCCGCGCGCATGGCGTTGGGGTGGATTTCGAGCCCATGTTTTTCGGCGAGCGCGAACATGTCGAGCAGCCGCACCGCGTCGTCGCGGAAGAAGCCGTCCTCGGGAATCGACAGCCGCCCCCGGTCGAGCACGAAGCCGTCCATGCGCTTGGGGCGCTGGAACAGCGAGGGGAGATAGCGCCGCCCCTTGCTCGCCATCGACTCGTCGAGATGGGCGAGGAACAAGGCGGTGAGGTCGCCGACCAGCTTGGCGTTGAGGAAGTAGAAGCGCATGAAGCGCTCGACCGCCGACCGGCCGCGCCGCCCGGTAAAGCGCATCCGCCGCGCCACCTCGATCTGGAAATCGAAAGTGAGGCGATCCTCGGCGCGGCCGGCGATCTCGTGCAGGTGGCAGCGCACCGCCCACAGCACGGTCTCTGCGCGCTGGAACTGCGACAGCTCGGCGCGGGTCAGAAGCCCGACATCGACCAGTTCGGCGACCGAGCGGACACGGTTCACATATTTGCCGATCCAGAAGAGGGTGTGGAGGTCGCGCAGCCCGCCCTTGCCCTCCTTCACATTGGGCTCGACGACATAGCGGCTGTCGCCCATCCGTTTGTGCCGCTCCTCGCGCTCGGCGAGCTTTTCGGCGACAAAGGCGCGGGCGCTGTCCTTCACCACCTCGGCGTCGAAGCGGCGCGCGACATCCTCGTACACCGCGCGGTCGCCCCAGACGAAGCGCGCCTCGAGCAGCGCGGTGCGGATGGTGAGGTCGCCCTTCGCCATGCGGATCGTCTCGTCGATCGAGCGGCTGGAATGGCCGATCTTGAGGCCCAGATCCCACAGCGAATAGAGCATCGATTCGATGACCTGCTCGGTCCAGCCGGTCGGCTTGTAGGGGGTGATGAAGCCGATATCGACGTCGCTGTGCGGCGCCATCTCGCCCCGGCCATAGCCGCCCACGGCGATCAGCGCGATCCGCTCCGACGCGGTCGGGTTGTTGCTTGGATAGAGGTGGCGCGTCGTCGCGTCGAACAGCAGCCGCAGCAGCTGGTCCATCAGGAACGCCTGCGCCGCCACCGGCTCGCGCCCGCGCGTGGGATGAGCGGCGAGGCGGCGCGATACCTCGGCCCGGCCTTCCGCGAGCGCCTCGCGCAGCGTCTCGACCACCTGTGCCCGCAGCGCGCGCAGATCGCCGCCGCACGCCCGCGCCTGATCCTCGATCCGGTCGGCCAGCGCCCGCCGGTCGATGATCGCGCGCCGGTTGGGCAGGGTGTCGAACGGGCCGGTCATGGCCCCGATGTATAGCGCGCGATGGTTAATGGAAGCGTGCGGGCGGGAAAAAGCGCCGAGCCCGCCGAATCACCGCGCGCATTGACGGCCGCCCGCCGCGCGCCCTAGGCGCCCTCCATGGCACGCCCCGCTCTCCTGCGCATTGATCCGTTCGTCGCGACGATGCTCGGTGTCGTCCTGTTCGCGGCGCTGCTGCCCTGGGTCGGCGCGTCGAAGGGGCCGCTGCGCCTCGGGATCGTGACGCAATGGGGCGTGGCGCTGCTCTTCTTCCTCCATGGCGCCAACCTCTCGCTGGCGCAGCTATGGACGGGGGTGCGCAACTGGCGGCTGCATGTGCTCGTGCAGAGCGCGACGTTCCTCTTCTATCCGCTGATCGGTTTCGCGATCCTGCTCTTGGCGCCGCAGATCGGCGTGCCGGCGACGCTGGTGACGGGGCTGTTCTACCTCACGGCCCTGCCCTCCACGATCGCCTCGTCGATCGCGATGACGGCGATGGCGCGCGGCAACGTGGCCGGCGCGCTGTTCAACGCGACGCTGTCGGCGCTGATCGGCATGGTGGTGACGCCGCTGCTGGTGCGCGCGGGGCTCCATGCCGGCGACCTCGCGCTGCCGCCGCTCGGCACGACCTTCCTCAAGATCGGGACGCTGCTCCTCCTCCCCTTCGTGCTGGGGCAAGTGGCGCGGCCGGTGGTCGGCGGCTGGCTGAAGCGGCACAAGCGGCCGGTGTACATCGTCGACCGGGGGACGATCCTGCTCATCATCCTCGCCGCGTTCAGCGACGCGACGATGGAGGGCATCTGGCACCGCTTCCCGCCACTGGCGCTCCTCGCGCTGGGATTGGCGACCGCCGCGCTGCTGGCACTGGCGCTGGGCGCGATGCGGATCGCGGCGCGCGCGCTGCGGCTGCCCCCGGCGGACGAGGCCGCCGCCCTGTTCTGCGGATCGCAAAAGAGCCTCGCCAATGGCGTGCCGATGGCGCTCGCCATTTTCGGGCCGACGCCCAATCTCGGCATCTACCTCCTGCCGCTGCTGCTCTACCAGCAACTGCAACTGATCGTCAGCGCGGTGATCGCGCGGCGTTATGGCGAGGCGGCGGGATGAGCTTGCCAGCCCCGCCCTTCGTCCTGCTCGACGACGCGCGGACGGGCGGAACCGGCGTCCTCTACACGGACGCGGCGGCGATCGTCACCGCGCACGACGCCGCCGGAGTCGAGGCGGCGCTGGCGCGGCTGGCGGGCGCGGCCGCCCAAGGACTGCACGCCGCCGGCTCCCTCACCTATGAAGCCGGCTATGCGCTCGAGCCGAGTCTGACGCCGCTGCTGCCGGCCCTCGCGCAGCCGCTGCTGTGGTTCGGGCTGTTCCGGCGACGCGAAGCGGTGGCCGATGTGCCGGCGCTGCTCGGCGCGGCCGTCGCGCCGACCGCCGATCCCGTCGCGCAAGTCACCCGAGCCGATCACGCCGCCGCCATGGCCCGCATCCTCGATCATATCGTCGCGGGCGACATCTATCAGGCGAACCTCACCTTCCCCGCCGCCGTGCCCGTGCCGGCGGACCGCCATGCCTTCTACGCCGCCGTTCGCGCACGAGCGGCCGCGGGGCATGGCGCGCTGGTCGAGACGGGCGCGCGCACCCTCCTCTCCTTCTCGCCCGAGCTGTTCTTCGCGCTCGACCGACGGCAGGTGACGACGCGGCCGATGAAGGGCACCGCGCCGCGCCATGCCGATCCCGATCAGGATGCCGCCGCCATCGCCGCCCTCCAGGCCGATCCCAAGCAGCGCGCCGAGAACCTCATGATCGTCGACCTGCTGCGCAACGACCTCGCACGGGTGAGCGAGCCGGGCAGCGTCACGGTGCCCGCGCTGTTCGCGATCGAGAGCTATCCGACCGTGCACCAGATGGTCTCGACCGTCACCGGCACGCTGCGCCAGGGGCTCGGCGCCGTGGATATCCTGCGCGCGCTCTTCCCCTGCGGGTCGATCACCGGCGCGCCCAAGATCCGGGCGATGGAGATCATCCGCGCCGTCGAGCCGGCGCCGCGCGGCGTCTACACCGGCGCGATCGGCGCGATCGACGCGGACGGAACCGCGCGGTTCAATGTTGCCATTCGCACCGTCTGCGTGGAAAAGGAGGCGCCGACGGGGGTTCTTGGGCTGGGGTCCGGCATCGTTGCGGAGTCGGACGCGGCGTCGGAATGGCGCGAATGCCTGACCAAGGGCCGGTTCATCGCGGTGGACTGACCGGCGGGGCGAAGGAGGACTGACAAGCGTGACGCTCGCCGACGGGCCGTTCGACCTTCTCGAGACGATGGCCTTCGACCCCGAACAGGGCATCGCCATGCTCGACCTCCACCTGGCCCGGCTGTCACGCAGCGCGGAGGCGCTGGGGTTCGGCTTCAACCGCCACGCGCTCCGCAACGAGCTGCAGGCCGCCACTTTCCGCCTCGTCGAGCGCAAGCGCGTGCGCGTGCTCATCGCGCGGAGCGGGGCGGTGGCGATCGAGGTCCGCGAGCATCGCACCTGGCCGGGCGCGCTCGTGCCGGTGAGCGTGGTGCCGCGCAACGCCCCGGCCGATGATGTCCGCCTCAACCACAAGACCACCGACCGCTCGCTCTACCGCGCCGCGCTCGCCGCCGGCGGTACATACGAAGTGCTGCTGACCGACGCGGCGGGGTTCCTGACCGAAGGCTGTTTCACCAACCTCTTCGTCGAGCGCGGCGACAAGCTGCTGACCCCGCCGGCGAGCCGCGGCCTGCTTCCCGGCGTGCTGCGGCAGAACCTCATCGACCTCGGCGAAGCGGTCGAGCGCGACCTCACCGTCCACGATCTCGACGGCGGCTTCTTCATCGGCAACGCCGCGCGCGGCCTCGTCGCCGCGACGCTGGTTGCGGCGGGCGGCTGACGCGCTTATGGGGCGGCCGTCACTGACGAGGAAGCCCTTCACGATGTCCAAGACCTCCGCCGCTCTCGGCCGCATCCAGCCCAGCGCCACGCTCGCCATGACGAGCCGGGTGTTCGAGCTCAAGCGCCAGGGTGTCGATGTCATCGGCCTGTCGGCGGGCGAGCCCGACTTCGACACGCCAGATTTCGTCAAGGACGCGGCGATCGCCGCGATCCGCGCGGGCCAGACCAAATATACCGATGTCGACGGCACCGCCGAACTCAAGGACGCGGTCGCCTTCAAGTTCAGGCGCGACAACGGCCTCGCCTACGAGCGCAACCAGATCAGCGTCAACGCGGGCGGCAAGCACACGCTGTTCAACGCCATCGTCGCGACGGTCGAGGCGGGCGACGAGGTCATCATCCCGGCGCCCTACTGGGTGAGCTATCCCGACATCGTGAACTTCGCCGGCGGCACGCCGGTGTTCATCGAGGGGCCGGCGAGCCAGGGCTACAAGATCACGCCCGCGCAACTCGACGCGGCGATCGGCCCGCGCACGAGATGGGTGCTGCTGAACTCGCCGTCCAACCCCTCCGGCGCCGCCTACGACGCCGACGAACTGCGCGCGCTGGGCGAGGTGCTGCTGCGCCACCCGCATGTGCTGGTGATGACCGACGACATGTACGAGCATGTCTGGTACGCGCCGACGCCCTTCGCCACGATCGCGCAGGTCTGCCCAGACCTCTATGACCGCACCCTCACCGTCAACGGCTGTTCCAAGGCGTTCGCGATGACCGGCTGGCGGATCGGCTTTGCCGGCGGGCCGGCATGGATCATCAAGGCGATGGCGAAGCTGCAGTCGCAGTCGACCTCCAACCCCTGCTCGATCAGCCAGGCGGCGGCGGTGGCGGCGCTGACGGGCGACCAGGCCTTCCTCGAGGACCGCAACAGCGCGTTCAGGAAGCGCCGCGACCTCGTCGTCGCGATGATGAACGACGCGCCGGGCCTGAACTGCCCCGTGCCCGAGGGCGCCTTCTACGTCTATCCCGACGCCAGCGGCACGATCGGCAAGCGCACGCCCAAGGGGCAGGTGATCGACAGCGACGAGGCGCTGATCGGCTATTTCCTCGACGAGGCGCGCGTCGCCGCCGTCCATGGCGGCGCCTTCGGCCTCAGCCCGGCCTTCCGCATCAGCTACGCGACCTCGGAAGAGGTGCTCAAAAAGGCGTGCACGCGCATCCAGGAGGCGTGCGCCGCGCTGCGGTGAGGTCGTCCCGTTCAGCAACGGATCAGGTGCGGCGTGTTTAGGCGGCGCGTCGCTTGGCGAGGCGACGGTAGCGAGAATTGGACAGTCGCATGATCCGCACGCTTCTCCAGCAGGACTGGCTGCGCCTCGGCGCGCTCGGCTTCGTCGCGGGGGTCGCGCTGACCGTGGCGGGACAGAGCCGCCTCGCCAGCGCCGCCGAGCGCCCGATCGCCGCGCCCGCGCCGCTGTTCGACAGCCGCCCCGCCACCGCGACCGAGACCGCCGTGTTCGCCGGCGGCTGCTTCTGGGGCGTCGAGGGCGTGTTCAGCCATGTGAAGGGCGTCACGAGCGCGGTCTCCGGCTATGCCGGCGGCGATCCGGCGCGAAAGGTCGGTTACGAACAGGTCGGCTCGGGGCGCACGGGCCATGCCGAATCGGTGCGCGTCACCTATGATCCGCGCCGGGTGAGCTACGGCACGCTGCTGCGCGTGTTCTTCTCGGTCATCGCCGACCCGACGACGCTCAACTCTCAGGGGCCGGACCAAGGGACGCAATACCGCTCGGCGCTGTTCCCCACCACGCCCGAACAGGCGCGGGTGGCAAAGGCGTATCTGGCGCAGCTTTCCGCGGCGAAGCTGTGGAAGGCGCCGATCGTGACGCGGATCGAGCCCTTTCGCGGCTTCCAGCCGGCCGAGGACCACCACCAGAACTTCATGCGGCGCAACCCCGATCACCCCTATATCCTGCGGTGGGACCGGCCCAAGCTCTCGGCGCTCCAGGCGCTCTATCCCGCGCTGTACCAGCCGCGCCCGGCGGCCTGAGCGGCGCGCGGCGCGACTGCGTCTCGCGCCGGGTTGCATCGCCGCACATCGCCTGCTAACCGGCCCGCGCGTCAGGCGGGGATCGCTGCACCTGCTCCCCCTTGCTCACAGCCCTGACCAGCACATTTTGGGAGGCACGAGAGCGCGTGGAGAGTTCCGGCGGTATTCAGGCTAGCCTGGCGGGGCGCTATGCGCTGGCGCTGTTCGAGCTGGCGCGCGAGAGCAACCTGATCGACGGCGTGGGCGCGAGCCTCGCCGCGCTCAGGGACGCGCTCGCCCAGTCCCCGGACTTCCGCGCATTGGTCACCAACCCCCTGATCGGCCGCGAGGCCGCCGCGCGCGCCGCCGACGCGGTCGCGACGCAGATCGGCATCGACGGAACCACGCGGAACTTCCTGGCCGTGCTCGCCGGCAACCGCCGCCTCTCGCAGCTCGGCGCCGTCATCCGCGCCTATGAGACGCTGGTCTCGGGCCATCGCGGCGAGGTGCGCGCCGAAGTCACCGCCGCCCGCGCGCTCAGCAAGACGCAGGCGACCGCGCTCGCCAGGCAATTGAAGGCGCGCGTCGGCCGCGACGTCACGCTCGACCTCCGGGTCGATCCCGCGATCATGGGCGGGCTCGTCGTCAAGATGGGCAGCCAGATGATCGACAGTTCCATCCGCACCCGTCTGAACACGCTCGCCCAGGCAATGAAGGGCTGAAGGCCGCAAGGCTCACGAAAGGCTGAACATGGATATCAACGCCGCAGAAATCTCCAGGGTCATCAAGGACCAGATCGCCAATTTCGGCACCGAGGCGCAGGTGAGCGAAGTCGGCACCGTGCTGAGCGTGGGTGACGGCATCGCGCGCATCCACGGGCTCGACAATGTCCAGGCCGGCGAGATGGTGAGCTTCGCCAACGGCGTGCAGGGCATGGCGCTCAATCTGGAGGCGGACAATGTCGGCGTTGTGATCTTCGGCGCGGATACCGAGATCGGCGAAGGCGACACCGTCAGGCGCACCGGCACCATCGTCGACGTGCCCGTCGGCAAGGGTCTGCTCGGCCGCGTGGTCGACGGCCTTGGCAACCCGATCGACGGCAAGGGGCCGATCGAGGCGGCCGAGCGCCGCCGCGTCGAGGTGAAGGCGCCAGGCATCATCCCGCGCAAGTCGGTGCACGAGCCGGTGCAGACCGGCCTCAAGGCGATCGACGCGCTCGTCCCCATCGGCCGCGGCCAGCGCGAACTCATCATCGGCGACCGCCAGACCGGCAAGACCGCCGTCGCGATCGACACCTTCATCAACCAGAAGGGCGTCAACGCGGGCGACGACGAGAGCAAGAAGCTCTACTGCATCTACGTCGCGGTCGGCCAGAAGCGCTCGACCGTCGCGCAGATCGTCCGCCAGCTCGAAGAAAACGGCGCGATGGAATATTCGATCGTCGTCGCCGCGACCGCCTCGGAGCCCGCGCCGCTCCAGTTCCTCGCGCCTTATACCGGCTGCGCGATGGGCGAATATTTCCGCGACAACGGGATGCACGCCGTCATCGTCTATGACGACCTTTCCAAGCAGGCCGTGGCCTATCGCCAGATGTCGCTGCTGCTCCGCCGCCCGCCGGGCCGCGAGGCCTATCCGGGCGACGTCTTCTATCTCCACTCGCGCCTGCTCGAGCGCGCGGCGAAGATGAACGACGCCAATGGCAACGGCTCGCTCACCGCGCTGCCGATCATCGAGACGCAGGCGGGCGACGTCTCGGCCTATATCCCGACCAACGTCATCTCGATCACCGACGGGCAGATCTTCCTCGAGACCAACCTCTTCTACCAGGGCATCCGCCCGGCCATCAACGTCGGCCTTTCGGTGTCGCGCGTCGGCTCGGCGGCGCAGACCAAGGCGATGAAGAAGGTCTCCGGCTCGATCAAGCTCGAACTCGCCCAGTATCGCGAGATGGCCGCGTTCGCGCAGTTCGGCTCGGACCTCGACGCCTCGACGCAGAAGCTCCTCAACCGCGGCGCGCGCCTGACCGAGCTGCTGAAGCAGCCGCAATATTCGCCGCTGCCCTTCGAGGAGCAGGCCGCGTCGATCTTCGCGGGCACCAACGGCTATCTCGACGCGATCCCGGTGGGCGACGTCACCCGCTACGAGGAGCAGATGCTCTCCTTCCTGCGCAGCGACCATGGCGATCTCCTCAAGGACATCCGCGAGAGCAAGGATCTGGGCGACGACGCGCGCGGCAAGCTGAAGGCGGCGCTGGATGCGTTTGCGAAGGTGTTTGCGTAATCGGACAAAGCCCTCTCTCCTTCAGGGGAGAGGGTTGGGAGAGGGGCAGTCTCTCCCGAAGAACAGGCGAAGGCGGATGGGACAGCCCCCTCTCCCCGGCCCTCTCCCCTGAAGGGGAGAGGGAGAGAAGGTCGGAATGGCAAGCCTCAAGGAACTCAAAGGGCGGATCGCCTCGGTCAAATCGACCCAGAAGATCACCAAGGCCAAGCAGATGGTCGCCGCCGCGAAGCTGCGCAAGGCGCAGGCGGCGGCCGAGGCGGCGCGTCCCTATGGCCAGCGCCTCGAAGCGGTGGTCGCGAGCCTCGCCAGCCGCATCGGCGCCAGCGACAGCGCTCCCCGGCTGCTCGCGGGCACTGGCAAGGCCGACACCCACCTCCTCCTCGTCACCACGGGCGACAAGGGGCTCGCCGGCGCGTTCAACGCCAATATCGTCAAGGCCGCGATCGCCAGGGCGCGCGCGCTCGAAGCCGAAGGCAAGACGATCAAATTCTATCTCGTCGGGCGCAAGGGCCGCGCGGTGATCGCCCGCAATTTCCCCGGCAAGATCGTCGGCCAGTACGACACGACCGCCGTCCGCCAGCCCGGCTATGCCGAGGCGCAGGGGATCGCCAGGGACGTGTCCGCCCGCTTCTTCGCCGGCGAGTTCGACGTCGCGCACCTCTTCTACTCGACCTTCAAGTCGGCGCTGGCGCAGATCCCGACCGAGCAGCAGATCATCCCCGTCGCCGTTCCCGCGAGCGCGCCGGCAACCGGCAACGCCGCGATCGAATATGAGCCCGACGAGGAAGCGATCCTCGCCGACCTCCTCCCCCGCAACATCACCGTGCAGCTGTTCAAGGCGCTGCTCGAGAACATAGCGAGCGAGCAGGGCGCGTCGATGACCGCGATGGACAACGCCACGCGCAACGCCGGCGACCTCATCAACCGCCTCACCATCGAATACAACCGCAGCCGCCAGGCCGCGATCACCACCGAGCTCGTCGAGATCATCTCGGGCGCCGAGGCGCTGTAGTCCGATGCCCACGATCTCCATCTTCTTCGGCATTTTGATCGAGATGTTCTGGAACGAACATGCGCCGCCGCATTTTCACGCCCGCTATGGCGAGCACAAGGCGACGTTCGACATCAAGAAGCTGGAGTTGATGGAGGGTTTCATGCCGCGTCGGGCGAACAACCTGGTACTGGACTGGGCCGAGCTGCATCAGGACGAACTGCTGGTCAATTGGGACTTGTGCCGCAACATGCGGCAGCCCAACAAGATCGAGCCGCTGGAGTAAATCGGTGTACTGGGACGTGACGGAGGTCAGAATTATCGGCGACCACGCCATTCATGTCCGGTTTCAGGACGGGCTGGAAGGCGACGTGCGCTTTGGTCGAGATTTCTTCCGAGGTGTTTTCGCGCATCTGATTGACCCGGAGCGCTTTAGGGACGTCGACGTCGTCGAAGGAGCGGTAACCTGGCCCGGAGAACTCGATCTGGCGCCCGATGCCATGCATCATGAGATCAAGGCGAACGGCACTTGGCACGTTGGGGGTGTTCAGTGATCTATCTCGACTATAACGGCAGCCGCCAGGCCGCGATCACCACCGAGCTGGTGGAGATCATCTCGGGTGCGGAGGCGCTGTAATGGGTGCTTGGGGTTCAGAGTTTAGCGCAAATGATGATGCAGCCGACTGGCTCGATGATTTCGAAGCGGCGCCGAGTTGGATTGCGGTTGAAGAAGCTCTCAATGTGAGCGAAGCCTATATCGAAGCAGATGTTGCCAGCCGTGCGATTGCGGCAGCAGAAATAGTGGCAGCAGGACTGGGCAACGCTCATCCTGATCTGGACGAAGCGCTTGTTGAATGGGTAAGGGCAAACGCTACGGGTGCAGCGGCGCTGAAAGACAGAGCGCTGGCAACAGTAGGCACCATTCTCAGCGACAGCGAACTTCGGGATCTGTGGAACGAAGCGGAAGACCCTTCTTGGCAAGTCGAGGTCAGCAACCTTCAAACGCGACTGAATTAGAAAAATGAGGCAAGACATGGCAACCGCAACCACCAACAATGTCGGCAAGATCGCCCAGGTCATCGGCGCCGTCGTCGACGTCGTGTTCGATGACAATCTGCCCGCGATCCTCAATGCGCTGGAGACGAGCAACAACGGCCAGCGGCTGGTGCTCGAGGTCGCGCAGCATCTGGGCGAGAACACCGTCCGCACCATCGCGATGGACTCGACCGAGGGGCTGACGCGCGGCCAGGACGTGACCGACACCGGCGCGCAGATCTCCGTGCCCGTGGGCCCGGAGACGCTGGGCCGCATCCTCAACGTCGTCGGCGAGCCGATCGACGAGCGCGGGCCGGTCAATGCCAGGGCGACCGCGCCGATCCATGCCAAGGCGCCCGAGTTCGTCGACCAGGCGACCGAGACGAGCATCCTCGTCACCGGCATCAAGGTCATCGACCTGCTCGCTCCCTATGCCAAGGGCGGCAAGATCGGCCTGTTCGGCGGCGCGGGCGTGGGCAAGACCGTGCTCATCCAGGAGCTCATCAACAACATCGCCAAGGGCCATGGCGGCACGTCGGTGTTCGCGGGCGTGGGCGAGCGGACGCGCGAGGGCAACGACCTCTATCACGAGTTCCTCGACGCGGGCGTCATCGCCAAGGATGCCGACGGCAATCCCACGCCAGAGGGCTCCAAGGTGGCGCTCGTCTTCGGCCAGATGAACGAGCCGCCGGGCGCCCGCGCCCGTGTCGCGCTCTCGGGCCTCACCATCGCCGAATATTTCCGCGACCAGGAAGGGCAGGACGTGCTCTTCTTCGTCGACAACATCTTCCGCTTCACCCAGGCGGGTTCGGAAGTGTCGGCGCTGCTCGGCCGCATCCCCTCGGCGGTGGGCTACCAGCCGACGCTCGCCACCGACATGGGGGCGCTGCAGGAGCGGATCACCTCGACCAACAAGGGCTCGATCACCTCGGTGCAGGCGATCTACGTGCCCGCCGACGACTTGACCGATCCGGCGCCGGCGACCAGCTTCGCGCACTTGGACGCCACCACCGTGCTCAACCGCGCGATTTCGGAGCTCGGCATCTATCCGGCGGTCGACCCGCTCGATTCGACGAGCCGCGTGCTCACCGCCGCCGTCGTCGGCCAGGAGCATTACCAGACCGCGCGCCGCGTGCAGGAGACGCTGCAGAAGTACAAGTCGCTGCAGGACATCATCGCCATCCTCGGCATGGACGAGCTGTCCGAAGAGGACAAGCTGACCGTCGCGCGCGCGCGCAAGATCCAGCGCTTCCTCAGCCAGCCGTTCCACGTCGCCGAGGTCTTCACCGGCATTCCCGGCAAGTTCGTCCAGATCGAGGACACGGTGAAGTCGTTCAAGGCGGTGGTCGAGGGCGAATACGACCACCTCCCCGAAGCCGCCTTCTACATGGTCGGCGGCATCGACGAGGCGGTCGAAAAGGGCAAGAAGCTGGCGGCCGAGGCGGCTTGACCGACGACGCGGCCGGGAGCGGCATCATGTGGGCGACGATCCTCGCGCTGATGGCGCAGGCGGCCGGCGCCACCGCCGCGCCGCCGCCGCCCACGCAGGCCGACGAGGTCGCGCTGCGGCTCGTCGAGCTCTGCCGCACGCACAGCACGGGCAAGCCGATCACCCGCGAGGACGGCCGCACGCGCAAGGCGGGGCTCAAGTTCGACGCGAGCGAGGCGCCGCCCTGGGTTCTCGCCGACGTGCCCGGCCATGCCGGCGGCGTCATCGGCTATGCGCTGTCGGTCGAGGGCCGCGTGTGGCTGCGCGCGTTCCCGGGCGGCGGGCTCTGTTCGGTGAGCGTCGCCACCGCCGACGATCATGAGGCCAGCGCGGCGTGGCTGCGCGAGCGGCTGATCACCGCCGGCGGCTGGGCGGCGGGCAGCCGCACCGACCGGCCCGGCGTCACCATCGAGCGGATGGGACGCGCCAAGCCCGCCAAGCGGCCGGTCAAGCTCGACCTCGCCGTCACCACCGAAGCGGAGGGGCAGGCGCCCACGCGCCTCATCCTCCTCACCACGCACAGCAACTGACAAGAGAACGGACACCGCCATGCCTCTCCACTTCGAACTGGTCACGCCCGAGCGGCTGGTGCTGAGCCAGGACGTGCACATGGTCGTCGTCCCCGGCAGCGAGGGCGAATTCGGCGTGCTCGAAGGCCACGCGCCCTTCATGTCGACGGTCAAGGACGGCCCGCTCAAGGTCTATGCGAGCCCCAACGCCGAACCGCAGACGATCACCGTCGAAGGCGGCTTCGCCGAAGTCAACGAGCGCGGGCTGACGGTGCTGGCCGAACGGGCGGCGTGAGCGTCGCTTACGGCATTAAGATCTGCCCGATGATTTAGCACGAAATTAACCACGACCCTATCATTGAGGCTTCACTAATGGAGGCCTTTTTGAATGCGATCAGGCGATACTCTGGCGGAGTCTTTGGTTCCAGCCGCGAAATCGGCGCCTCGGCAGCGGGCGGGCCTATTCGGCCGGTTGGCGCGATATGCGCCGGTCGTTGCCGTCATCATGTTCGCAGTCGCCTTCCGTCTGCCGCAGTTTTTCAATCCAGATGTCGATTTTGACGAACCCTTTTATCTGCTGGTGGGCGACCAACTCCTCAAGGGCGCTACCGTCTACGTCGACATCTGGGACAGAAAGCCGATCGGGCTGTTTCTGATCTATGCCGCGGCCCGGCTGCTGGGCGGAAGCGGTCTGATCCAATATCTCTTCGTCGCCGCAGTTTTCGCGGGCGCGACCAGCGCCTTTGTCTGGGCCATCGCGCGGCGGTATGTGGGTGCCTGGCCCGCCACGCTGCCGGCGATCATCTATCTTGTTTGGCAGGAGCCCTATAACGGCGGCGGCGGCCAGTCGGCCATTTTCTACAATCTGTTCACGATCATAGCGGTTTGGCTTGTCCTGCGCGCAAAGGATCTTGGGCGTCACGCGCAGACGTTGAAGCTCGGCGCGGGGGCCATGCTCCTGATCGGCCTCGCCATTCAGGTCAAGTATACGGTGTTGCCTGAGGGCATGTTCCTGGGCCTGGCGCTTCTTGTCCTGCTCTGGCGGCAGGGCGTCTCCGTCGGCGTTAGCTGCCTTTGGGGCGTGCTGCTGGCGGCGATCGCGGTCGCTCCGACAGCAGCCGTTTCGCTCTACTACGTAGCTATTGGCCATTGGCCGGAATTTTACTACGCTAATTTTCTTTCGATCTTCGATCGTGGAAGCCTTGTCCGTGAATATGTTTGGGGCAGCCTGGCATATATTGTGATTGTGTCGATGCCACTTACCACGCTAGCCGTGCTGGGCCTCCGCAACCTGCGCACCACCTTCGGCGACAAGGGCCATGAAGATTACATATTCCTGATTGGCTGGACGATTGCGGCTCTGCTCGGCTTCTTGATGATCGGCAACTTCTACTACTATTATTTCATGCCGGTTCTACTGCCACTGTCAATCCTGACAGCGACGCATTTCCGGGCGCGCTTATGGCGCATCCTCACCGCCTTCCTTCTCATCTGGTGGCCAGTCACCGTGTCGCAGTGGCCGCACCTGACCGAGACGCGCAACAACATCCGTTCCATGGCGAAGCTCACCGACACCATCCAGCCGCTGCTCCGTTCGGGCAAGCTCTACGTCTTCGACGGCCCGCCCGCTCTGTACATGTCTACGGGCACCAAACCCCTGTCCCGCTACGCGTACCCCGATCATCTGAGCAACGATGTCGAACGGTTGGCGATCGGGTCCGATTCCGCCGTGGAACTCAAACGCATCCTCGACCAACATCCCGACGTCATCGTGGTGTCGTCCATGGCCGTCGTTCCGCTGCTGAACCGCGTCAACGCGCGGCGGCTGCGCGACACGCTGGCGCGTGACTACATCCAGCGCGCATCAATCAGGCACCGCTGGCGCGACACCATCGTGTTCAGCCGAAGAGGCGCGCACGAACCTGCGGTGCCCGTGTCGCGCTGGACCTATCCGACCGAACTGACCGAACCACGCCACGGGATATGATCCGCCATGCAGCATATCCTCCCGCATGATTTCGCGCCGGCTCTCGTCCAGCAGCCGCTGGAGTTGAGCGTCGTGGTTCCCGTGATGAACGAGCACGACAACGTGCCGGAACTCATCCGCCGCCTTGTCATGGCGCTTGCGGGCATCGAATGGGAAGTGATCTTCGTCGACGACGGATCGACGGATGGCACTCAGGAGCTGGTCGCCGATATCGCGAGAGATGACCGCCGCGTCCGGCTACTGCAGCGCATTGGCCGGCGCGGCCTGTCCTCGGCGGTGATCGAGGGCATGTTGGCGTCCACGGCGCCGGTGCTAGCGGTCATCGACGGCGACCTTCAGCATGACGAGACGTTGTTGCCGACCCTTTTCCAGGCCGTCCGAGCGGGCAAGGATCTGGCCGTGGGCACACGGTACGCCAACGGCGGCTCGGTGGGCGATTGGTCATCCTCCCGCGCCTGGATCAGCGTACAGGCAAGCCGGCTGGCGGGCCTGGTGACACGCACGCCGCTGAGCGACCCGATGAGTGGCTTCTTCGCGGTCAGCCGCACGCGCCTGGTCGAACTGGCGCCACGCCTGTCAGGCATCGGCTATAAAATCCTGCTCGATATAGCGGCGTCGTCGCCGACACCGCTGGCCGTCGCGGAGTTTCCCTACACCTTCAGGAATAGGCAGGCAGGCGAGAGCAAGCTCGACAGCCTCGTCGCGCTCCAATATTTTGAGATGCTGGTCGAAAAACGCCTCGGCAGATGGATTCCTCTGAGCTTCATCAAGTTCAGTTGTGTCGGCGCCCTGGGCCTGCTTTTCCATCTGGCGACGCTAGGATTGCTCATCAGGGCCGGCGCGCCTTTCGATGCCGCTCAAGGCGTGGCCGTGATAGGGGCAATGACGTTTAACTTCTTCCTGAACAACCGCTTCACCTACAGCAACCGTCGCCTGACCGGGTATAGGCTGATCGGCGGCCTGCTGAGTTTCTACCTCGTCTGCGGTCTGGGCGCCGTCGCCAATGTCGGTGTCGGGAGCATCGTCTACAATGACGGGAACGACTGGGTGCTGGCCGGCGTGGCTGGCGCGATCGTGGGTTGCGTCTGGAACTACGTCATGGGGGGTCTGCTTACCTGGCGCAAGCGGACCTGAGGCTCCGCTGGCCGGAGAGCGAGGGTATCGGTTAGCATTTTATCAAAGTTTGACACCTAGTTTACCACCGCTGACACGACCGCCACCCACTTCAGCCGAAAGCTTTTGATCGCACATGAGCGCATTTGGACGGAAGAACGGCACGGGCGGCGGGCAGCGGTCCTCGTTCGGGGTGGCGCGGCCGATGCATTCCCCGCAAGGCACGCGCGCCGACGGTGGCCAGTTCCCGCCGCTCCCCGGCGATGCCGCCGCGCCGATGCCGGGCGAAAGCGCCGCGCCGCTGTCCTCCGCGCCGCAGACCGACCGTACCGCCGAGGCGATGGCGCGCCTCTCGGAGCGGATGAACGCCGACCACAGCGCCACCCACGAGGCCGAGGGCTTCGAGGCATCGGTCCACAAGATCAAGGAGCAGGTGCTTCCCCGCCTCCTCGAGCGCGTCGATCCCGAGGCGGCGGCGACGCTCTCCAAGGACGAGCTGGCGGAGGAATTCCGCCCGATCATCATGGAAGTGCTCGCCGAACTGAAGTTCACGCTCAACCGGCGCGAGCAGTTCGCGCTCGAAAAGGTGCTGGTCGACGAGCTGCTGGGCTTCGGCCCGCTCGAGGAGCTGCTCGCCGACCCGGACGTCAGCGACATCATGGTCAACGGCCCCGACCAGACCTACATCGAAAAGAAGGGCAAGCTCACGATCGCGCCGATCAAGTTCCGCGACGAGGAGCATCTGTTCCAGATCGCGCAGCGGATCGTCAATCAGGTCGGCCGCCGCGTCGATCAGACCACCCCGCTCGCCGACGCGCGCCTCCCCGACGGCAGCCGCGTCAACGTCATCGTGCCGCCGCTCTCGCTGCGCGGCACCGCCATCTCGATCCGCAAATTCTCCGCCAAGCCGATCACGCTCGACAATCTCGCCCAATGGGGCGCGATGAACCAGAAGATGTGCACCGCGCTCAAGATCGCGGGCGCGTGCCGGTTCAACATCGTCATCTCGGGCGGCACCGGCTCGGGCAAGACGACGATGCTCAACGCGCTTTCCAAGATGATCGACCCCGGCGAGCGCGTGCTGACGATCGAGGACGCGGCCGAACTGCGGCTCCAGCAGCCGCACTGGCTCCCGCTCGAAACGCGGCCCGCGAACCTCGAGGGGCAAGGCGCGATCACCATCGGCGATCTCGTCAAGAACGCGCTGCGTATGCGCCCGGACCGCATCATCCTGGGCGAAATCCGCGGCGCGGAGTGTTTCGACCTCCTCGCCGCGATGAACACCGGCCACGACGGCTCGATGTGCACGCTCCACTCCAACAGCCCGCGCGAGTGCCTGGGCCGTATGGAAAACATGATCCTGATGGGCGACATCAAGATCCCCAAGGAAGCAATTTCCAAGCAGATCGCCGACTCGGTGGACCTCATCGTCCAGGTCAAGCGCCTGCGCGACGGCTCGCGCCGCGTCACCAACATCACCGAGGTGATCGGCATGGAAGGCGAAGTGATCGTGACGCAGGAACTGTTCAAGTTCGAATACATCTCCGAGGACGAGAACGGCAAGATCGTCGGCGAATACCGCTCGATGGGCCTGCGCCCCTACACGCTGGAAAAGGCGCGCAGCTTCGGCTTCGACCAGGCGATGCTCGAGGCCTGTTTGTAACAACCGGATCGTCACCCCGGCCCCAGAGCCGGGGTCCAGCTGCCTTCGACGACTTCGCGGACGGAGCGGGACCCCGGATCGAGTCCGGGGTGACGTAGGTTGATGGCAACGCGTTCGACTTTGGTGTTCCTGCGGTCGCGGGAACGGGAACAGCGGCCAGGATGTCGATCCAACGACCCTTGCATCCTCCAACGGCATCGCTATATCCCCGTTTCCAACAGGACGACCCGCCTTCGGGCCGGTGTTGTCCCCGCTCCCGCCGCCCGGGACATGACGCCGCGTCGCGCACGGTGTCACACGAAATGGGGTGGTGCGAGTTCACCAGTCGCTGACAGTGCGGATCGGACAGCCCCGGCCCGCACTTTTTTGCGTGGCTTGCCGGCCCATGGCGGGACGGCGGGCGGCCGACCGGCTGATGCCCGCTGCGATGCGGGGACGTGACAGACAACAGGCAGGACCAGACCCGGCATGGCGACCAAGGCAGCTCCCCCCGCGACCGACATCAGCGCCAAGAAGCGCATCCGCAAGGTGTTCGGCAACATCCACGAAGTCGTGCAGATGCCCAACCTCATCGAGGTGCAGCGGGAAAGCTACGAGCAGTTCCTGCGGTCCAACCCCGCGATCGGCTATGTCTCGGGGCTTGAAAAGACGCTGCGCAGCGTGTTCCCGATCCGCGACTTCGCCGGCACCGCCGAGATGGACTTCGTCCATTACGAGCTGGAAGACCCCAAATACGACGTCGAGGAATGCCGCCAGCGCGGCATCACCTATGCCGCGCCGATGCGCGTGACGCTGCGCCTCATCGTGTTCGAGGTCGACACCGATACCGAGACCCGCTCGGTCCTCGATATCAAGGAGCAGGACGTGTACATGGGCGACATGCCGCTCATGACGCAGAACGGCACCTTCATCATCAACGGCACCGAGCGCGTGATCGTCAGCCAGATGCACCGCAGCCCTGGCGTGCTGTTCGATCATGACCGCGGCAAGACGCACTCGTCGGGCAAATATCTCTTCGCCGCGCGCGTCATCCCCTATCGCGGCTCGTGGCTCGACTTCGAGTTCGACGCCAAGGACATCGTCAACGTCCGCATCGACCGCAAGCGCAAGCTGCCGGTGACCGCGCTGCTGTTCGCGCTCGGCCTCAACGCCGAGGAGATCCTGGGCGAGTTCTACAACAAGGTGACGTTCGTGCGCGGCACGGGCGGCTGGCAGATCCCGTTCGGCGCCGACGCCTGGCGCGGGCAGAAGCCGGCGTTCGACGTGGTGGACGCCAAGACGGGCGAAGTCGTGTTCCCCGCTGGCCAGAAGATCAGCCCCCGCGCCGCCAACAAGGCCGCCAAGGATGGCCTGGAAACGCTGCTCATCCCGACCGAGGAAATCTTCGGCCGCTATTCGGCCTATGACCTCGTCAACGACGCGACCGGCGAAATCTATATCGAGGCCGGCGACGAGGTGAGCCCGGAGAATCTGGAGAAGCTCGACAAGGCGGGCATCGACCGGATCGAGCTGCTCGACATCGACCATGTCAACACCGGCCCCTGGATTCGCAACACGCTCAAGGCGGACAAGGCCGAGGACCGCGACCACGCCCTCTCCGACATCTACCGCGTCATGCGCCCCGGCGAGCCGCCGACGCGCGAGACCGCCGAGGCGCTGTTCGCCGGCCTGTTCTTCGATTCCGAACGCTACGACCTGTCGGCGGTGGGCCGCGTCAAGCTCAACATGCGCCTCGGCCTCGATGCCGAGGACACGATCACCACGCTGCGCCGCGAGGACATCCTCGCCGTGGTCAAGGAGCTGGTGAACCTCAAGGACGGCAAGGGCGAGATCGACGATATCGACAATCTCGGCAACCGCCGCGTCCGCTCGGTGGGCGAGCTGCTCGAAAACCAGTATCGCGTCGGCCTGCTGCGCATGGAGCGCGCGGTCAAGGAGCGCATGTCGTCGGTCGATGTCTCGACCGTCATGCCCAACGACCTCATCAACGCCAAGCCGGCGGTGGCGGCGGTGCGCGAGTTCTTCGGCTCCTCGCAGCTCTCGCAGTTCATGGATCAGACCAACCCGCTCTCCGAAGTGACGCACAAGCGTCGCGTCTCGGCGCTCGGGCCGGGTGGCCTGACGCGTGAACGCGCGGGCTTCGAGGTGCGCGACGTCCACCCGACGCACTATGGCCGCATCTGCCCGATCGAGACGCCGGAGGGGCCGAACATCGGCCTCATCAACTCGCTCGCCAGCTTCAGCCGCGTGAACAAATACGGCTTCATCGAGACGCCCTACCGCCGCATCGTCGAGGGCAAGGTGACCAACGAGGTCGTCTATCTCTCCGCCATGGAGGAAGCGCGCCACACGATCGCGCAGGCCAATGCCGAGCTGAACGCGGACGGCAGCTTCGCCGAGGAGCTGATCTCCGCGCGCGAGGCGGGCGAGTTCCTGATGGCGCCGCGCGACCATGTGACGCTGATGGACGTCAGCCCCAAGCAGCTCGTGTCGGTCGCCGCCTCGCTCATCCCTTTTCTGGAGAATGACGACGCCAACCGCGCGCTCATGGGCTCCAACATGCAGCGGCAGGCGGTCCCGCTCGTCCGCGCCGAGGCGCCGTTCGTCGGCACGGGCATGGAGGAGACGGTGGCGCGCGATTCGGGCGCGGCGATCGCCGCGCGGCGCTCAGGGATCGTCGATCAGGTCGACGCGACCCGCATCGTCATCCGCGCGACCGACGATGTCGAGCCCGGCAAGTCGGGCGTCGACATCTACACGCTGATGAAGTTCCAGCGCTCCAACCAGGACACGTGCATCAACCAGCGCCCGCTGGTGAAGGTGGGCGACGTGGTCAAGGGCGGCGACGTGATCGCCGACGGTCCGTCGACCGAGCTCGGCGAGCTGGCGCTCGGCCGCAACACGCTCGTCGCGTTCATGCCGTGGAACGGCTATAATTACGAGGACTCGATCCTCATCTCCGAACGCATCGTGAAGGACGACGTGTTCACCTCGATCCACATCGAGGAGTTCGAGGTGATGGCCCGCGACACCAAGCTGGGGCCGGAGGACATCACGCGCGACATCCCGAACGTGGGCGAGGAAGCGCTGCGCAACCTCGACGAGGCGGGCATCGTCTATATCGGCGCCGAGGTCGAGCCGGGCGACATCCTGGTCGGCAAGATCACGCCCAAGGGCGAATCGCCGATGACGCCGGAGGAAAAGCTCCTCCGCGCGATCTTCGGCGAGAAGGCGAGCGACGTGCGCGACACCTCGCTCCGCCTGCCGCCGGGCGTCGCGGGCACCGTCGTCGAGGTGCGCGTGTTCAACCGCCACGGCATCGACAAGGACGAGCGCGCGATGGCGATCGAGCGCGAGGAGATCGACCGCCTCGCCAAGGACCGCGAGGACGAGCGCGCCATCCTCAACCGCGCCACCTTCAACCGCCTGCGCGAGATGCTCGTCGGGCAGACCGCGACGGCGGCGCCCAAGGGCGTCAAGAAGGGGGTCGAGATCACCACCGAGCTGCTCGACGAGACCGAGCGCTACGACTGGTGGAAGTTCGCGGTGGCCGACGACGGTCGCCAGGCGAACCTCGAGGCGGTCAAGGCGCAGTATGACGAGGCGGTGAAGCTGATCGTCGACAAGTTCGAGGATCGCGTCGAGAAGCTGCAGCGCGGCGACGAGCTGCCGCCCGGCGTGCTCAAGATGGTCAAGGTGTTCGTCGCGGTGAAGCGCAAGCTGCAACCGGGCGACAAGATGGCCGGCCGCCATGGCAACAAGGGCGTCATCAGCCGCATCCTGCCGGCCGAGGACATGCCGTTCCTCGCCGACGGGACGCCGGTCGACATCGTCCTCAACCCGCTGGGCGTGCCGAGCCGCATGAACGTCGGCCAGATCTTCGAGACGCATCTCGGCTGGGCCGCGCGCGGCCTCGGCCAGCAGATCAAGTCGGCGCTGGAGGACTGGCGGACCGCCAATCCGTCGGCGCGGGGCGGATCGGCGCCGGAAGCGGTGCGCGAGCGCTTGAAGACGGTCTATGGCGACGCCTATCAGGCGGAGATCGACGGGCGCAGCGACGATCAGGTCGTCGAGCTCGCCGAGCATCTGGTGAGCGGCGTGCCGATGGCGACGCCGGTGTTCGACGGCGCGCGCGAGGCCGACGTGTCCGACATGCTGGCGCTCGCCGGGCTCGACCGCTCGGGCCAGTCGACGCTGTATGACGGCCGCACCGGCGAGGCGTTCGACCGCAAGGTGACCGTGGGCATCATCTATATGCTCAAGCTCCACCACCTCGTCGACGACAAGATCCACGCGCGCTCGATCGGCCCCTACAGCCTCGTCACCCAGCAGCCGCTGGGCGGCAAGGCGCAGTTCGGCGGCCAGCGCTTCGGCGAAATGGAGGTGTGGGCGCTCCAGGCCTATGGCGCCGCCTACACGCTGCAGGAAATGCTGACGGTGAAGTCCGACGACGTCGTCGGCCGCACCAAGGTCTACGAGGCGATCGTCAAGGGCGACGACACGTTCGAGGCCGGCATTCCCGAGAGCTTCAACGTGCTCGTCAAGGAAATGCGCTCATTGGGCCTCAACGTGGAGCTGGCGGCGCTGGAGGATCTCACCGGCGACGACGAGCTGCCCGAGGCGGCGGAGTAACGGATGCTGTCGATGTTGCTTACGACGGCGGTTGCCGCAGGCACGGCTGATGCAGGGCTGGCTGATTATCAGACAGCTCTGCGTTGCACGGCTGTTGGCACCGCGTTGGCATCGGCGGTCAAGGTGGGAAACCAAAACCCAGAAACCGTTAAGTCGAATCATGAAACAGCCGAAAAAATCGTAAGAGATTACTTGGTTGTCTTGCGGTTTGAAGGAAAGAAGCTCGGCAAGTCTCCAGATCAGATTTCCAACGATTACAAGAGCAATGCCAAGTCTTTCTCGGATGCTTTTTTCAGCAGGAATTTTCGGTCTGAGCGTGAAGCCGTCGAACGTTATAACGGTCTAGTCGCCGAAGCTAACACTTGCGGCCGTTCAATCTGACATCGGAGTCTAACGTGAACGAACTCACCAATTTCGCCAATCCGGTCGCCAAGGCCGATGTGTTCGACCAGATCCAGATCGGCATCGCCTCGCCCGACCGCATCCGGTCGTGGTCGTTCGGCGAGATCAAGAAGCCCGAGACGATCAATTACCGCACGTTCAAGCCCGAGCGTGACGGGCTGTTCTGCGCGCGCATCTTTGGTCCGATCAAGGATTACGAGTGCCTGTGCGGTAAGTACAAGCGCATGAAGTACAAGGGCATCGTGTGCGAGAAGTGCGGCGTGGAGGTCACCGTCTCCAAGGTCCGCCGCGAGCGCATGGGCCATATCGAGCTGGCTGCGCCGGTCGCGCACATCTGGTTCCTCAAGTCGCTGCCCTCGCGCATCGGCCTGCTGCTCGACATGCAGTTGAAGCAGCTCGAGCGCGTGCTCTATTTCGAGAACTACATGGTCATCGAGCCGGGCCTCACCGCGCTCGAGCGCTATCAGCTGCTGACCGAGGACGAGCTGCTCGACGCGCAGGACGAATATGGCGAGGACGCCTTCACCGCCAGCATCGGCGCGGAGGCGGTCAAGCAGATGCTCATCTCCCTCGACCTCGAGGGTGAGCGCGACGCGCTGCTCAAGGAACTGGCCGAGACCAAGTCGGAGCTGAAGCCCAAGAAGATCATCAAGCGCCTCAAGGTCGTCGAGAGCTTCATCGACAGCGGCAACAAGCCCGAATGGATGATCCTCGACGTCGTTCCCGTGATCCCGCCCGAGCTGCGCCCGCTGGTGCCGCTCGACGGCGGCCGCTTCGCGACGTCGGACCTCAACGACCTCTACCGCCGCGTCATCAACCGCAACAACCGGCTGAAGCGCCTGATGGAGCTGCGCGCGCCCGACATCATCGTGCGCAACGAGAAGCGGATGTTGCAGGAGGCGGTCGACGCCCTGTTCGACAACGGCCGCCGCGGGCGCGTCATCACCGGCGCCAACAAGCGGCCCCTGAAGTCGCTCTCCGACATGCTCAAGGGCAAGCAGGGCCGCTTCCGCCAGAACCTGCTCGGCAAGCGCGTCGACTATTCGGGCCGGTCGGTGATCGTCACCGGGCCGGAATTGAAGCTCCACCAGTGCGGCCTGCCGAAGAAGATGGCGCTCGAGCTGTTCAAGCCGTTCATCTACGCCCGGCTCGACGCCAAGGGTCTCTCGATGACGTTGAAGCAGGCGAAGAAGTGGGTCGAGAAGGAGCGCAAGGAAGTCTGGGACATCCTCGACGAGGTGATCCGCGAGCATCCGGTGCTGCTCAACCGCGCGCCGACGCTCCACCGCCTCGGCATCCAGGCGTTCGAGCCCGTGCTGATCGAGGGCAAGGCGATCCAGCTCCACCCGCTCGTCTGCTCGGCCTTCAACGCCGATTTCGACGGCGACCAGATGGCCGTGCACGTTCCGCTGAGCCTCGAGGCGCAGCTCGAAGCGCGCGTGCTCATGATGTCGACCAACAACATCCTGTCGCCCGCCAACGGCAAGCCGATCATCGTTCCCTCGCAGGACATGGTGCTCGGCATCTATTACCTCTCGATGGAGCGCGAGGGCGAGCCGGGCGAGGGCATGATGCTCTCCGGCCTGCAGGAAGTGCATCAGGCGCTGTTCGCCAAGGCGGTGACGCTGCACAGCAAGATCATCAGCCGCGTGCCGCAGACCGACGAGCACGGCCAGCGCTACATGCGCCGGGTCGAGACGACGCCGGGCCGGATGCTGATCGGCGAATGCCTGCCGCAGAGCCACAAGGTGCCGTTCGACGTCGTCAACCGCCTCCTCACCAAGAAGGAGATCGGCGACGTCATCGACCAGGTCTATCGCCACACCGGCCAGAAGGACACGGTGCTGTTCGCCGACGCGATCATGGCGCTCGGTTTCCGCCACGCCTTCCAGGCCGGCATCAGCTTCGGCAAGGACGACATGGTCATCCCCGAGAGCAAGGTCGCCACGGTCGAGGAGACCAAGGCGATGGTCGCCGACTATGAGCAGCAGTATCAGGACGGCCTCATCACCCAGCAGGAAAAGTACAACAAGGTGATCGACGCCTGGAGCCGCTGCGGCGACCAGGTGGCGAACGCCATGATGGACGAGATCCGCGCCCAGCCCAAGGACGCGACCGGCCGCATGGCGCCGATCAACTCCATCTACATGATGGCGCATTCGGGCGCGCGCGGATCGCAGGCGCAGATGAAGCAGCTCGCGGGGATGCGCGGCCTGATGGCCAAGCCCTCGGGCGAGATCATCGAGACGCCGATCATCTCCAACTTCAAGGAGGGGCTGACCGTCCTCGAATATTTCAACTCCACCCACGGCGCGCGCAAGGGTCTCGCCGACACCGCGCTCAAGACGGCGAACTCGGGCTATCTCACCCGCCGTCTCGTCGACGTCAGCCAGGACTGCGTGGTGGTCGAGGTCGATTGCGGCACCGACAAGGCGCTGGAGATGAAGGCGATCATCCAGGGTGGCAGCACGATCGCGTCGCTCGGCGAGCGCGTGCTGGGCCGCACCACGGCCGAGGACATCGTCGACAGCAAGGACGGCAGCGTCCTCATCGAGGCGGGCACCCTCCTCGACGAGGCGATGGTGGCCAGGATCGAGGCGATCGGCGTGCAGGCGGTCAAGATCCGCAGCCCGCTGATCTGCGAGGCGAAGATGGGCGTCTGCGCCAAATGCTACGGGCGTGACCTCGCGCGTGGCACGCCGGTCAACATCGGCGAGGCGGTGGGCGTCATCGCGGCGCAGTCGATCGGCGAGCCGGGCACCCAGCTCACCATGCGGACCTTCCACATCGGCGGCGCGGCGCAGCTCAACGAGCAGTCGAACCTCGAGGCGGTGTCCGACGGCGCGCTCGTCTATCGCGACATGCCGACGATCACCGACCGCAACAACCGCCGCCTCAGCCTCGCCCGCAATGGCGAGCTGGCGATCATCGACGCGGAAGGCCGCGAGCGCGCGGTGCACCGCCTGCCCTATGGCGCCGCGATCCTGTTCCCCGACGGGACCGCTGTGAAGCAGGGCGACCGGATCGCCGAATGGGATCCGTTCACCATGCCGGTGATTACCGAGAAGCCGGGCATCGTCAAATATGTCGACCTGATCGACGGCAAGACGCTGACCGAGCAGACCGACGAGGCGACCGGCATCGCGCAGCGCGTGGTGACCGAGCATCGCGGATCGAGCCGTTCCAAGGACGATCTACGGCCCCGGCTCACTTTGCTCGACGAGGCGAGCGGCGAGGCGGCCCGCTACCTGCTCACGATCGGGGCGACGCTCTCGGTCGAGGACGGGCAGCAGGTCCAGGCCGGCGACGTGCTGGCGCGCGTCAGCCGCGAGGCGGCCAAGACGCGCGACATCACCGGCGGTCTGCCGCGCGTCGCCGAGCTGTTCGAGGCGCGCCGGCCCAAGGATAACGCGATCATCGCCAAGGTCTCGGGCCGGGTCGAGTTCCTCAAGGATTACAAGGCCAAACGCAAGATCGCCATCCGTCCCGAGGACGGCAGCGAGCCGGTCGAATACCTCATCCCCAAGAGCAAGGTGATCGACGTCCAGGAAGGCGACTATGTCAAGCGCGGCGACAATCTGATCGGCGGGTCACCCGATCCGCACGACATCCTCGAAGTGCTCGGGATCGAGCCGCTGGCCGAATATCTGGTGAGCGAGATCCAGGAGGTCTATCGCCTGCAGGGCGTGAAGATCAACGACAAGCACATCGAGGTGATTGTCCGCCAGATGCTCCAGAAGGTCGAGATCACCGATGGCGGCGACACGACGCTGCTCGCCGGCGAGCAGCTCGACGCCGAGGAGATGCACGAGATGAACGCGCGGCTCGAGCCCGGCCAGCGGCCGGCGGTGGGCAAGCCCGTCCTGCTCGGCATCACCAAGGCGAGCCTGCAGACGCGCAGCTTCATCTCGGCGGCCTCCTTCCAGGAAACGACCCGCGTCCTCACCGAGGCGGCCGTCCAGGGCAAGAAGGACCAGCTCATCGGGCTCAAGGAGAATGTGATCGTCGGGCGGCTCATCCCGGCGGGCACCGGCTCGTCGATGAACCGGATGCGGATCGCCGCCAACAGCCGCGACGCGGCCCTGCGCGCGGCGATGCGGGTGGCGAACGACGTCCACCTCATCGCGCCGCGCACGGCGGCCGAGGAGCACGCGGCGGAGCTGGCGCAAGGCCCGGAAGCGGCGATCGGCGACGATCCGCTGGCGGTGGTGCAGGGCGAGGACTTCACGACCGAGGAACTGGGCTGAAGCGGACATACCTCCCCGGAACGGGGAGGGGGCCATCACCACAGGTGATGGTGGAGGGGTTTGCGACGCTCGCAACCGCCGCAAACCCTCCCCGCTGCGGCTAACTTCGCCTTCGGCTTAGTAAGCCTCGCTCCCCCTCCCGTGAACGGGAGGGGGAGATGGTTTAAAGCCCCTCCCGCTTGCGGGAGGGGTTGGGGAGGGAAGATCCCTCCCCGCAATGCGGCGAGCGCCGCGCGTTCACCCCGCCTGGTCGGCCCGGCTCACGCCCTGGCCATCGAGGTTGGACGCCACGAAATCCCAGTCGATATGCCCGCGCAGCAGCTTTTCCGAATAGTCGGGGCGGGCGTTGCGATAGTCGATGTAATAAGCGTGCTCCCACACGTCGAAGATGAGGAGCGGCGTCGCGCCATGCGCCACCGGCGTGTCGGCGTCGTGATAGGACGTGACCTCGAGCGCGCCGTCCTTGAGGTTGAGCGCCGCCCAGCCACTCGCGAAATGGCCGACCGCCTCGGCCTTGAGCTTGTCGACCAGCGCGTCGACCGAGCCGAAGCCCGACGCGATCAGATCGGCGAGCTGGCCCGAGGGCGCCTTGCTCTCGGGCGACAGGCACTGCCAGTAGAAGCTGTGGTTCCAGATCTGGCCGACCTGGTTGAACAGCCCCTGCTTGCCCTGCGCCTTGGCGAGATGGACGAGTTCGACCAGCGACTTGCCCTGCAGCGCGGGGTCGGCGCCGACCAGCTCGTTGGCCTTCACCACATAGGCATTGTGATGCTTGCCATGATGATAGTCGAAGGTTTCGGCGGACAGCACGTCGCCAAAGGCGGTCTTGGCATAGGGAAGATCGGGCAGGACGAAAGCCATGGGAACGGTTCCTCTTCGCGGGGGGATGGAGACCTTGGGCCAATCGGCCAACGGGCGAGCCGCCCGATGGTTCACGGCCACCCCTCCCCTAGCGCGAGGAGCGGCCGCTCCGCAATGCTCTCGAACCGGCCCGCCGCCGTTCCCCCGCGAAAGCGGGGGGCCATGGCTTTGCGCAAACCTCTCCCTCATTCCATGGACTGCCGCTTTCGCGGGAGAACAAGGGGGCTGGTCCGCTCAGGCGACGCTACTTCCCCGGCGTCTTGTACGGCACGAAATCGCCCAAAGTGCACGATCCCGAGAAGATCCCGCTCGGCAGGCTGATGACCCGCGCGATGTCGCCGCGGCAATATTGGCTGTTGCGCACGTCGAGCACCAGCGTGTCGCCGAAGCCGAGGCCGCTGCACCGCCCGTTGAGCTCGTTCTTGTAAACGAGGTTGCGGTTGACGCGGTACACCAGCACGTCGTCGCTGATCGCGTGCAGCGAGCGGTCGCCAAAGCCGATCGGCACGCAACTGACCGGCTTGCCCGGCACCTTGCCATCAAGCGCCTTGGCGAGTTCCTTTTCCTGCCTGGGGGTGAGCTTGGCTTCGGGTTCCGGCCCGGCGGCGCAGGCGGTGAGGCCGGCGAGCGCCAGCATGATCGGGATCATGCGCATTGTTATGGCTCCTCTGTTCCCCTGTCGTCCCATCATAACGCGTGGCGGATCAAAATGCATCCTTCTCCCGACGCCGGACGGCGAGTTCGTTCGGAGAGGCGGCGCGCATGAAGGGATTGGTCGCCTTCTCGAGCGCGATCGTCGTCGGCACCGTCGGCTCGCCGCGCGCGCGCATCGCCTCCACCTCCGCGAGGCGAGCGGCGATCGCGTGGTTCTCCGGCTCGGCGGCGCGCGCATAGCGCCCGTTGGCGAGCGTATATTCATGCGCGCAGTAGATACGCGTTGCGTCAGGCCAGGCCTCGAACCGCCGCATGTTTGCGTACATCTGGTCCGCCGTCCCCTCGAACAGCCGGCCGCAGCCCATGGCGAACAGCGTGTCGCCGACAAAGGCGATGCCCTCCCCGGCCAGGTGATAGGCGATGTGGCCGGCGGTGTGCGCGGGCACTGCGAGCACCGCCGCTTCATGTGCCCCGATCTTGACCCGGTCCCCCTCGCCCACCTGAACATCGAGCGTCGGGATGCGCGCCGCTTCGGCCGCCGGGCCGGTGATGCGGCAGCCGGTCGCCGCCGAGATCGCCGCGTTGCCGCCGGTATGATCGGGATGCCAGTGCGTGTTCCAGATCTGGCTGATCCGCCAGCCCCGCGCCTGCGCCTCGGCGAGCACCGGATCGGCGACGGCCGGGTCGATCACCACCGTCTCGCCCGAGGCGGCGTCGTGGATCAGCCAGACATAATTGTCGCCGAGGACGGGGACGCCGACGACCTCCAGCATCACCACGTCCCGCTGTTGGGCATCGACGCCCAGGGCTCGGCCGGCTCGAGATGCCCCTCCTGGAGCAGCTCGACCGAAATGCCGTCGGGCGACTTGACGAACGCCATGTGCCCGTCGCGCGGTGGGCGGTGGATGATGTGGCCCGCGTCCATCAGCGCCTGGCACGTCGCGTAGATATTCTCGACCCGATAGGCGAGATGGCCGAAATTGCGGCCGCCGTCATAACGCTCGCCCTCGCCGTCCTCGGGCGGCCAGTTGTAGGTGAGTTCCACCTCGGCCACCCCCTCCTGCCCCGGCGCGGCGAGGAAGACGAGCGTGTAGCGCCCCTTCTCGCTGTCGAACCGCCGCGTTTCCCTGAGGCCGATCAGTTCAAAGAAGCGCACCGTGGCGTCGATGTCGGTGACGCGGATCATGCTGTGGAGATAGCGGGTCATGGGGATGCTCCGGCGGGTGGCTGGAAGAGAGATAGGGCGTCGATATGGCGGGGGGAAGACCCTCGCGCGCGCCCGGTGCTCCCGCGCAGGCGGGAGCCCATCGCTGGCGAAGCATCGCCTGTCATGGCCCCCCGCCTGCGCGGGGGAACGGGTCGGAAATCGCCGTTCGGGTTGAGTCTTGCGAAGCCCTGATCGCCCCTTCAAGGCGAAGAACGGCCCGTCGACAAGCTCAGGGCGAACGGAGCTGGGCGGTGCTGGCCGCCTCACCAAGCTGCTCCAGATACCGCCGCGCCGCCTCGCCCGCCGCGCTGGTCGGCGCGAGCGCCATCGCGTGCCGAAACGCCGCGCGCGCCGCCGAGTCCTGACCCGAAAGCGCCGCGATCACGCCCTGTTCGGTCGCGACCGAGGCGTCGTCGGGCGCGCGCCTCGCCGCCTCGGCGATATGCGCCTGCGCCAGCGGCAGCGCGTCCATCCGCCGGGCGAGCGTCGCCGAGAGCAGCCAGGCGAGCGGGTCTTGTGGCACGTCCGCCAAAGCCTGATCGAGATCGGTCCGCGCGCCGGGGAGGTCGCCCAATGCCACCAGCGCCCGCGCGCGGTCGAGACGCAGCTCGCCGCGCTCGATCCCCGCCGGCAGGCCGATCGCCGCCGCCGCGTCGAAATCCGCCCGCGCCTTCGCCGCATCCCCGCCGGCGAGCGCGGCGTTGCCCGCCTGCGCCCACAGCCGCGCCGCGCCCGGCGCATCGGTCCGCTCAAGCTCGCGCGCGCCCGCCTCGAACGCGGTCACCGCCGCTTGCCACTTCCCCGCGCGCGCCTGTGCGTAACCGAGGCAGTGGCGGGCGAGCGCCCCGCCGCCCTCCACGAGCCACTGATTCGCGGCGGCGATGCCGGCGTCGCTGTTGCCGTTCGCCGTCGCGATGCACTGTTCGAGCCGCGGCGGGAGGGCCGGCGCCGGCGGGGGCTCGGTCTGTGTCGCGGCAGCGCGCGCGGCGTCGCGATGGCGCAGGATCGCCTCGGTCTCGGGGTCATAGCGGCCGGGCGCGGCGAGCAGCAAGGCGAGCGAAATCAGGATGGCACCGTCTCCACCAGATCGTCGAGCGTGCGCAGCAGCAGGGCGATGTCCCGCGGCCGCGACAGCCGGTGGTCGCCGTCCTTGACGAGCAGCGTCTGCACATCGGCTGAACGGATTTGTGCGGCAATGCCCAGCGCCGTCTCCCACGGCACGTCGGGATCGGCCTGCCCCTGCAGCAGCCGCACGGGCGCGTCGATCGCCATCTCGCCCCCGAGCAGCCGGTTGGCCTGCCCCGACTCCCAGAAGCCGCGCGTCGTCACATAAGGCTGTTCGCCATAGGCCGAGGGCTCGACCAGCCGGCCCTCGGCGGCGATCACCGCCTTCTGCGCGTCGCTAAAGCCCCAGTCGGTGAAGTCGGGCGCCGCCGCGATGCCGACCAGCCCCTTGACCCGCGGCCCCAGATCACGCGCGAGCAGCAGCGCGATCCACCCCCCCATCGACGAGCCGACGACGATCAGCGGCCCCGGCGCCACCGCCTCGATCACCGCGCGCGCGTCGTCGCGCCAGCTTGCCAGCGTGCCGTCCTCGAACGCGCCCTCGCTCGCGCCGCAGCCGGCATAATCGAGCCGCAGCACCGCGCGGCCGGTCCGCGCGCCCCAGTCGTCGATCGCGAGTGCCTTGCTCCCTTCCATGTCGGACATGTAGCCGGGCAGGAACACCAGCGTCGGCCCCCGGCCCGGCCGATGGCGATAGGCGAGCGCCGGCGCCCCGTCCCGCCGCAGCATCGCCGGCGCGGTCATGCCTCGACGCCCATCTGCCAGAGGAGGAACGCGAACTCCTCGGCCGTCTCGCGCAGCGACTCCCAGCGCCCCGACTTGCCGCCATGCCCCGCGCCCATATTGGTCTTGAGCAGCAGGACGTTGGCGTCGGTCTTCGTCGCGCGCAGCTTCGCCACCCATTTGGCGGGCTCCCAGTAAGTGACGCGCGGATCGTTGAGCCCGGCGGTCACCATGAGCGGCGGATAGGGCTGCGCGCGGACATTGTCATAGGGACTGTAGCTCGCGATGAGGTCGAAGGCGGCGGCGTCCTCGATCGGATTGCCCCATTCGGGCCATTCGCCCGGCGTCAGCGGCAGGCTGGCGTCGAGCATCGTGTTGAGCACGTCGACAAAGGGCACATGCGCCACCGCCGCGCCCCACAGATCGGGCGCGTCGTTAAGCACCGCGCCCATCAGCTCGCCGCCCGCCGATCCGCCGCTGATCGTGATCCTGCCCGCGCTGGTATAGCCCCGTTCGATCAGGCCGCGCGCGACATCGACGAAATCGTTGAAGCTGTTGGTCCGCTTCTCGCGCTTGCCGTCCAGATACCATTGCTGGCCAAGGTCGTCGCCGCCCCGGATATGCGCGATGGCATAGGCGAACCCCCGGTCGAGCAACGAAAGCCGGCTGGTCGAGAAGCCCGGCTCGATCGCGATGCCATAGGCGCCATAGCCATAGAGGTGGAGCGGCCGGCTGCCGTCCATCGGAAAATCGGCGGGATAGACGATCGAGACCGGCACCGAAGTCCCGTCGCGCGCGGGGACCGTCAGCCGCTCGGTCCGGTAGCGGGAGCCATCATAGCCCGAGGGCACCTCCTGCACCTTGAGCACGGTGCGTTCACCGCTGGCGAGATCGAGGTCGAAGATCGTCTCGGGCGCGACCATCGATTCGTAGCTGATCCGCAGCGTGTCGACATCATATTCGGGATTGTCGTCGAGCCCGGCGACATAGCTCGCCTCGGGGAAGGGGATGCGTCGGGGGCTGTTGGTCGCATAATCGCGGATCTCGATCTGGTCGAGCCCGTCCTCGCGCCCCTCGGTGACGTAGAAGCTCTTGAAAAGGCTCACGTCCGTGAGGTAGAAGCGATCCGAGGGCGGCAGCACCTCCTCCCACTGGTCGGGCGTCTCGACCCGCGCCCGCGCCAGCCGGAAATTGGGATGGATGTCGTTGGTGCGGATGTAGAGCCAGCCGTCATGCTCGTCGACGTCATACTCGCGCCCCGCCTGCCGCGCGGAGACGAGGCGCGGCGGCGCGAAGGGATCGTCGGCGGGGATCATCCACACCTCGCTCGTCTCGTGATCGCCCGTCGCGATGAAGATGAGGTTCTCCGCCGCGCTCAGCGCCACGCCGCAGGTGAAGCCGTCCTGCTCCTCGTGGAAGAGCACGCGGTCCTCGCTCGCCGGGGTGCCGATGCGGTGCGCCTTGATCGTGCGGCAGCGCCAGTTCTCGTCGACGAGGCCGTAGAGGAGGTGCGCGGCGTCGGCGGTGAAGAGGATGTTGCCGATCGTCCCCTCGACACTTTCCTCGCCCCATTGGCCGCTCGCGCCCGGCACCGCGTCGGGCAGCGTCTCCCCCGCCTCCAGGTCACGGAAGCGGATGGTGTAGCGCTCGGACCCGTCGCTGTCGGTCGACCAGGCGAGATAACGCCCGCAGCGGCTGACCGTCACCGCGCCGAGACGGAAGAACGCCTTGCCCTTGGCCAGCGCCGGCTCGTCGAGGATGAGCTGGTCGGCACTGCCGTCCGCCGGCGCGTCGATGCGCCGGCGGTACCATTTGCGATACTGGGCTCCCATCTCGAACGCGCGCCAGTAGAGGTGATCGCCATCCTTCTGCGGCACCGACCGATCGTCCTCGACGATCCGCGCCTTCATCTCCTCGAACAGCCGGTCGATCAGCGGCCCGCGCGGCGCCATCGCCGCCTCGAACCACGCGTTCTCGGCATCGAGATAGGCGAGGATGTCGGGATCGGTGACATCGGGATAGCCGGGGTCGCGCAGCCACGCCCAGGGATCGCTGATCGTGCGGCCGTGATGGCTGGTCTGGTGCGGGCGCTGCGGCGCGGCGGGCGGGGCGGAGGCATCTGTCATGCGCCGCAGATAGAGCGCCGCCGGCCTCCACTCAATCGCCGAGCGTCGCGGCCGCTGGCAAAGTTCGTTCCAGCGCCTATGTTGACGGTCCACAGCGATCGGGGACCGCGATGTCGAGCCATGAAGACCGCCTGAAGGCCCTGCGCGAGCAGCTCGGCCGCGACCGGCTCGACGGCTTCGTCGTGCCGCTGACCGACGAGCATATGAGCGAATATGTCGGCGCCTACGCCCAGCGGCTCGCCTGGCTGACGGGCTTTCAGGGATCGGCGGGGACGGCGGTGGTGCTGCCGGCCGAGGCGGCGATCTTCGTCGACGGGCGCTACACGCTGCAGGTGCGCGAGCAGGTCGACGCGCGGCACTGGCACTATGTCGGCGTGCCGCAGACCAGCGTCGCCACCTGGCTGGAGGCGAACGCGCCGGCGGGCGCGCGGATCGGCTACGATCCCTGGCTCCACACGCGCAAATGGGTGGAGGAAGCGGGCGCCGCCCTCGGCCGGCGCGGCGCGGCGCTGGTCCCGGTCGAGAGCAATCCGGTCGACGCGATCTGGCCCGACCGGCCCGCGCCCAGCACGGCGCCGCTCGCGGTGCACGAGGAGCGCCATACCGGCCGCGCGGCGGCGGACAAGCGCCAGGACGTCGCCGACTGGCTGCGCGATCAGGGCGCGGACGCGGTCGTCGTCTCCGCGCTCGATTCGCTCGCCTGGCTGCTCAACATCCGGGGGACGGACGTGGCGCGCACCCCGGTGGCGCTCGCTTATGCCCTTGCCCATGCCGATGCGACGGTGGACCTGTTCGTCGCGCCGGAGAAGCTCACCGACGACGTGCGCCGGCATCTCGGCAACGCGGTGCGGCTCCACCCGCGCCATGCCTTTGCCGAAGCGCTCGCCGGCTTGGGCGGCAGGACGGTCGCGGTCGATCCCGAGCGGGCGGTGGCGGCGATCTTCGCGCGGCTTGACGGCGCCGGCGCGACGATCAGGGCGCTGCGCGACCCCACCGTGCTGGCCAAGGCGATCAAGAATCCGGTCGAGATCGCCGGCGCCAGGGCCGCGCATCACCGCGACGGCGTCGCGCTGACCCGCTTCCTCCACTGGGCGGCGGCGGCGCTGCCGCAGGGGACGGAGACCGAACTCTCCGCCGCCGCCCGGCTCGAGGCGTTCCGGCGGGACACGGGCCAGCTCAAGGATCTGAGCTTCGACACGATCAGCGGGTTCGGCCCCAATGGCGCCGTCGTCCATTATCGCGTCGACGAGGGGAGCAATCGCGCCATCGCCCCCGATGGCCTCTACCTCATCGATTCGGGCGGCCAGTATCTCGACGGCACGACCGACGTGACGCGCACCATCGCCGTCGGCACGCCGACCGCAGACATGCGCCGGCACTTCACGCTGGTTCTCAAGGGCCATATCGCCATCGACAGCCTCGTCTTCCCCACCGGCACGCGCGGCGGCCAGATCGACGTGCTGGCGCGGCAGTTCCTGTGGAGCCGGGGGCTCGATTACGCGCACGGCACCGGCCATGGCGTCGGCAGCTATCTGTCGGTGCACGAGGGGCCGCAGCGGATCGCGACCGTCGGCAATGACGAGCCGCTCCAGGCGGGGATGATCGTCTCCAACGAACCGGGCTATTACCGGACCGGCGACTATGGCATCCGCATCGAGAATCTGGTGCTGGTGGTGCCGCGCGCGATCCCCGGCGCCGAGCGCGAGATGCTGGGTTTCGAGCCGTTGACGCTGGCGCCGATCGACCGGGCGCTCATCGACGAGACGATGCTGAGCGATGCCGAGCGCGGCTGGGTCGACGCCTATCATGCGCGCGTGCTGGCGGCGATCGGCCCGGAGCTGGACGAGGCCGCGCGGCGCTGGCTGGAAGGAGCCTGCGCGCCGTTATAACGGCGGATCGGCGAGATGGCCGGTCTTGATCCACAGCCGGCAGCCCTCCGCTCCGGCGACCGCGTCGAGACGCGCGCCGGCGGGCAGGCGCAGCCAGGATTGTGATCCAAAGCGCCCGCCGCCGTCCTCGAATCCGCCGTCGCACACCAGCAGCTCGGCGCCGCCGGGCACGTCCAGCGCGATCCGCGCGCCTGGTGCCCATTGCTCGATCCACACCGTCTCGGCGCCATGGCGGTGCAGCAGGGCCGCCGTGACGCCGGCCCGGCCCGCCACCGGCGCCAGCCCGAGCGCGGCCGTGTCGACGCGCACCGCCGCCCCGTCATCCGCCGCGAACTGGCGCAGCTTGACGAAGATCGTGCAGCCCGCCGCCGACGCCGGCGCGTGCCGGCTCCCCGGCGGATTGCGGACATAGGTGCCGGCGGGGAAGTCGCCGGTCTCGTCCGAGAAGACGCCGTCGAGGACGAGAAATTCCTCGCCCCCGCCATGGACATGCGCCGGAAAGCGGCTGCCGGCGGCATAGCGCACGATCGACGTGGCGCGCGCGACCTCGCCCCCCACCCGATCCAGCATCCGCCGCTCCACCCCCGGCGTGGGCGACGCGATCCACGGCAGCGCCGCCGCATGGATGGCGACACGCACGCCGAAGTCGTCGTTGATCCGCATCGCCGCCGTCATCCCTCCGCCGCGCGCACCGCCGGCCGATCGGCCACCCGCTTGCGCCATGCCGCGAGATTGGCGAGCCCCTCCGGCACGTCAAGCGCCGCGACATCGGCAAAGGCAAGCCCCGCATAGGCCGTGATGTCCGCCACGCTGAAGCCCTCACCCGCGAGGTAGGGCGACGCGCCCAGCCGGGCGTCGAAATCGGCCATGGTGGCGAGCGCGCGCGCGCGGTTGCGCTCGCCCCAGGCGGGGATCTGCCCGACTTCGAGCGCCGGCCCGAGGCCCGGCGTCGCATGGTGGAAATAGGCCGCCACGGCGTCGAGCAAGCCCGCCTCGGCCCGCCGCTGCATCATGTGGATGGTGGCGCGCTCGCATGGGGTTCGGCCGGTGAGCCAAGGATCGCCGTCGAGATGATCGACATATTCGGTGATCGCCGTGCATTCCGAGATGCACGCGCCGTCGTCCAGCTCGAGCACCGGCACCGCACCCGCCGGGTTCTTGGCGCGGAACGCCGCCTGGCGCGGCTCGCCCGCCAGTACGTCGACATGGACAAAGGTGACCGCCTCGAGCAGCCCCTTTTCGGCAAGCGCGATGCGGGCGCGGAGCGGGTTGGGCAGGCCCGCATGATCGTAAATCTTCATGCTGTCGTTCTCCTCGCGAGTCGTCGCCAACCGTGATGACGCCGATGCTCTCTTTTGGTAAGTAGGCACCTGTGAGTGACCAATTGACCGGAGCGCCCATGCCCGTGATCGTCCAGACATCCGGCCTGCTCGCCGACGCCTATTGCGCCGATTGCCCCACGCGGACGGCGCTCGACCGGATCGCGGGCAAGTGGAAGGTGCTGATCGTCGACCTGCTCGGCGACGGCACGATGCGCTTCGCGCAGCTCAAGCGGCGCATCGGCGGCATTTCGCAGAAGATGCTGACCCAGACGCTGCGCGAACTGGAGGCGGACGGTTATGTGACGCGCACCGTCCATCCCGCGGTGCCACCGCATGTCGATTACGCGCTGACCCCGCTCGGCCGCCGGCTGCACGACCTGCTCACCCAGGTGCGCGACTGGGCGGAGACGCACATCAACGCCATAGAGGCCGCGCGCGCGGCTTATGCGTCGCGGGCGCGGGACTAGCGTGGTTCGTCGCGCTCGGGCGCCGGCGGCGGCGCATCGACGGCGCGCGCGCGCGCCTTGCGACGGCGCAGATTCTCGCGCAGCGCGGCGGCGAGGCGGGCCTGGCGGTCGTCGGGCGGCTGGGTCACCGCGCCGCGATAGCCAAGGCGGCGGGCGGGAGGCAAGCCAGCTTGACAATCCCCCGCCCCCGACCCATAGGCCCGGCTCCGGCTCCCGCCTCGATGGGCGGGCGCGCAATGGCTTGCTGCCGTAGCTCAGTGGTAGAGCGCATCCTTGGTAAGGCTGAGGTCGTGAGTTCAATCCTCACCGGCAGCACCATTGTTCTCATGTCCGCGATCCGCCTTGCCCGCGCCTGACGAGCGGCGGTGATGCTCCATATCGTGCATCATCCCGGCTATGGCGGCGATCGGCCGCCGGGCAGCACCGTCCGCTTCGACAAATATGGCCTTGTCATGGCGGCGCTGCGGGAGGCGGGCGTGCCGATGCGGGTCCATGCGCCCGCGCCGATGCCGCGCGAGTGGATCGAGGCGGTGCATGACCCGGCCTATGTCGCGCAGGTGCTGAGCCAGACCGTGCCGCCCGCCACGGAACGGCGCATCGGCTTCCCCGTCACCGCCTTTGTCGCGCGCCGCTCGCAACTGTCGGTCGGCGGCACCTGGCTCGCCGCGAAGCTGGCGCTTGTCCACGGCTACGCCGCCAACGGCGCGGGCGGGAGCCATCATGCGCTGTACGATGGCGGCGCGGGCTATTGCGTGTTCAACGACCTCGCCATCGCCGCGCGCCGGCTGATCGCCGACGGCGACGCCCGGCATGTCCTCGTCCTCGATCTCGACGTCCATCAGGGCGACGGCACCGCGCAGCTTCTCGCCGGCCGGCCCGAGATGTTCACGCTCTCGATCCATGCCGAGCGCAACTTCCCGGTGCGCAAGGCGCGGTCGAGCCTCGACATCGGCCTGCCCGACGGCACCGGGGACGACGCCTATCTGGCGACGCTGGACGACGCGTTGCGGCGCGTGCTGCGCGATTTTCCCGCCGATCTCGTCCTTTATCAGGCGGGCGTCGATCCGCATCGCGCCGACAGGCTCGGCCGGCTCGCGCTCAGCGACGCGGGACTGCGCGAACGCGAGCGGCTGGTGATGCGCCACGCCCGCGCGCGCGGCCTGCCGATTGCCAGCACCCTGGGCGGCGGCTATGGTGACGACCGGATCGCCGTCGCCCGCCGGCACGCGGCCACCATCCTTTCGCTGGCGGCCGCGAGTGTGCTTGACCGGACGGCGCCGGACTAATAAGAAAAGCAAGTTTTGTTAATTCGCCGGCAGCGCGGATCATCGGGAGAGGCGAAGGACATGACGACGCGCAGCACGACGGGAACGGGCCTCGCCTTCGCGGCGGTCACGACATTGTTCTTCGCCTGGGGCTTTATCACCTCGCTGATCGATCCGCTGGTCGCGGCGGTGAAGGGCATCTTCACGCTCACCGACGTGCAGGCGCAGCTCTCCCCCTTCGCCTTCTTCATCGCCTATGGCCTCGTCTCGCTCCCCGCCGCGGTCCTCGTCGCGCGGTTCCGGGCCGCGCCCTCGATCCTGCTGGCGCTGGCGACGATGATCGCGGGCTGCCTCGTCATGCTGCTCGCCGCCAATCTGGCCGCCTACAATCTCGTGCTCGTCGGCCTGTTCATCCTCGCGAGCGGCATCACGGTGCTTCAGGTCGCGGCCAATCCGCTGGCCGCCGGCCTGGGTGATCCGCGGTCGAGCCATTTCCGCCTGACCTTCAGCCAGACGTTCAACTCGCTTGGCACCTTTGTCGGCCCGCTGCTCGGCGCGCACCTCTTCCTCAAGGGAGTCGAGGTCAAGCCCGGATCGGTGGTGACCCAGGCGGTGCGCGAACAGACGCTCGCCGGCATCGACACCGCCTATCTCTGGATTTCCGCACTGCTCGCGCTGCTGCTGCTGTTCTTCTATGCCAGCCGCAAGCTGGTCGCCGCCGCCGCGCCCACGGCGGGAACCAGGCGGAACATGGGATCGATGCTGGCGGAGATCGGGCAGGCGCGCTGGGCGCTGTGGGGCGGGCTCATCATCTTCCTCTATGTCGGCGCCGAAGTGGCGATCGGCAGCCAGATGGCGCTGTTCCTCAACAGCGACGCGGTATGGGGACAATCCGACCTTCCCTTCACCATTCCGCTGCTCGGCACGGCGATGGGCAGCGACGGCGTTCCCGGCGTCTCGCTGCAGGAAGCGGGCAAGGCCGTCGCCTTCTACTGGGGCGGGCTGATGGCCGGGCGGGCGCTGGGCGCGGTGCTTCTGCCGCGCGTATCGGCCGCCGCGCTGCTCGCGGCTTTCGCGGCGGCCGCGACGGGCCTGTGCATCTATGTCGCGATCGTGGGCGGCGTTGTCGCGGGGTTCGCGGTCATCCTGATCGGCCTGTTCAACTCGATCATCTTTCCCGTCGTCTTCACCCTCACCCTCGAACGGTCGAGCGCGAGCGAGGAGGCGACGAGCGGATTTCTGTGCATGGCGATCGTCGGCGGCGCGTTCGTGCCGCTGGTGATGGGCAAGGTATCGGGCGTGGCGGGCTATGGCATGGCGCTGCTGGTGCCGGCGGTGTGTTACGTCGCGGTGCTGGCCTTCGCGATCGCCGCCGGCCGCAGCCGCGCGGTGCGGCACAGCGACATTCTGCTCGCGCATTGAACGGTTGATTTAACAAATCATGTTTATTAAATGGGCGGCGGGTTCGGTCGCCGGGAGCTTGCCCCGCGCCAGGCGATCCGGCCGGGACGCGCGCTGCACCGCGCGTCCCGGCCACTTTTGTCGTCAGGCCTGGTGAATCGTCTTGGTCACTGTAAAGGCGTACATCCCTTCCGGCCCGTCCTCGGAGCCATGGCCCGACTCCTTGACCCCGCCAAAGGGCGCGTCGACCGCGCTCAGCGCCATCGTGTTGAGGCCGACCATGCCGCTCTCGATCGCGTCGCCGAGCAGCAGCTGGCGCTTGCCATTTTCGGTGAAGCAATAGGCGGCGAGGCCATAGGGCAGGCGATTGGCCTGCTCCACCGCCTCGTCGAGCGTCTTGAACGGGCGCATCAGCGCGAGCGGGCCGAAGGGCTCCTCGTTCATCGCCCTGGCGGTCAGCGGCACGTCGAGCAGCACGGTCGGCTTGTAGAAGAAGCCATTGCCCTCGCCCCGTTCGCCGCCGGTGCCGAGCCGCGCGCCGGCCTGAAGCGCATCGGCGACCATGCCCTCGATCGCCTGTGGCCGGCGGGGGTTGGCGAGCGGCCCCATCTGTGTCTGCGGATCAATCCCGCTGCCGAGCTGAAGCTTTTCGGTCCGCTCGATGAACGCCTGGGCAAAGCGCTCGTAAATGCCCTCCTGCACATAGAAGCGCGTCGGGGAAACGCAGACCTGGCCAGCATTGCGGAACTTGAACGCGGTCACCGCGGCGATCGTCTTGTCGAGGTCGCAATCGTCGAACACCAGCACCGGCGAATGGCCGCCCAGTTCCATGGTCGTGCGCTTGAGCCCGTCGGCGGCGAGCGTCATGAGCAGCTTGCCGACCGGGACCGAGCCGGTGAAGCTGATCTTGCGGATGATCGGCGACGCGATGAGGTGGCGCGAGACCTGGTCGGGCACGCCGAACACGATTTGCGCGACGCCCGCCGGCACCCCCGCGTCGATGAAGCAGCGCACCACCTCGATCGCCGATCCGGGCGCCTCCTCGGGCGGCTTGACGATCAGCGAGCAGCCCGCCGCCAGCGCCGGCGCGAGCTTGCGCGCGGGGTTAAGAATCGGGAAGTTCCACGGGCAGAAGGCGACGGCCGGCCCGACCGGCTCGTGCACCACCAGCGAGCGGCTGCCCGCCGGCCGCGCCAGCACGCGGCCATAATTGCGCTTCGTTTCGCCGGCATACCATTCGGTGAGCGCCGCGGTATAGGCCAGTTCGCCCTTCGCCTCGGCGAGCGGCTTGCCCTGCTCGAGCGTCGCGATGGCGGCGATTCTGTCGCCGCGCTCGCGCAGCAGGCGGGCGGCGGCGGCGAGAATGGCGGCGCGCTGGTCGGGCGTCGTGGCGCGCCAGAGCTTGTAGCCGCGCGCGGACGCCTCGAGCGCCCGGTCGAGATCGGCGGGCGTCGCGAGCGGCAGCGCGCCCAGCGTCTCCCCCGTCGCGGGATTGACGACATCGTGCGTGGCGCGCTCGCCGGGGGCGATCCACTCGCCGTCGATATGGAGGGCGAGTTGCGTGTCGTAGCTGGTCATGGCGGGCGGGTTCCTCTCGTGCGGGCGGCGCGGGCAGCGATGCGGCAGCCTCTAGCGGGGGCGGCGCCGCCCGCCAACCTCTTCCGCGCGCCGGCGCGGCAATCGCTCCAGAATCGGTCCGCGGCGGCACACCCGCCGCCCGCGCGCCGCTTGACGATGGGGCCAGTCTCGCCAATAGGGCGATCCATGGAGGCTCGACGATCCCGCATTCGTGACGGCGCCGCAACGATCCGGGACGTCGCGGACCTGGCCGGCGTGTCGAGCATGACCGTGTCGCGGGTCATCAATCACGAAACCAATGTCCGTCCGGCCACGCGCGAAAAGGTCGAGGCGGCGATCGTCGCTCTCAACTACAAGCCCAATCCGGCCGCGCAAAGCCTGGCGGGCGCCGGGCGGATGCGGATCGGCCTGCTCTACAGCAATCCCAGCGCCGCCTATCTCAGCGAGTTCCTCGTCGGCGGGCTCGATCAGGCGAGCCGGTCCAATATCGGCCTCGTCGTCGAGCGCTGCGACGAGGGTTCGCAGGTGGTCGAGGCGGCGCGGCGGCTCGTGGAGGACCGCATCGACGGCGTCATCCTGCCCCCGCCGCTGTGCGATTCGATCGAGACCATCGCGCTGCTGTGCGAGCATGGCGTGCCGGCGGTGGCGGTGGCGACGGGGCGCCCGGCGGCCACCGTCTCGGCGGTCAGCATCGACGATTGCGCCGCCGCGCGCGCGATGACCGCCTATCTCGTCGGGCTCGGCCACCGGCGGATCGGCTTCATCGGCGGCAATCCCAATCAAACGGTGAGCGAGGAGCGCCGGCGGGGCTACCGCCAGGCGCTCGCCGCCGCCGGCCTGGCGAGCATGGCGGACCTGGAGGCGCACGGCCTGTTCACCTATCGCTCGGGTCTCGACGCGGCCGAGCGGCTGCTTGCGCTGCCCGACCCGCCGACCGCGATCTTCGCCAGCAATGACGACATGGCGGCGGCGGCGGTGGCGGTCGCCCACCGCCATGGCCTCGACGTGCCCGTCGACCTCACCGTCTGCGGCTTTGACGACACCGCGCTCGCGACGACGATCTGGCCGGAACTCACCACGATCCGCCAGCCGATCGCCGACATGGCGCGCGCGGCGGTCGATCTGCTCGCGGTCGCCATCCGGCAGACGCGCGGCGGCAACCGCGCGCATCCGCGCCACGTGCTGCTCGACCACAGCTTCATCGAGCGCGCCTCGGCCGCCGCGCCCCGACGCAAGCGCGCTCAGCGCCAGCCGGCGTCGACGAAATAGGCGTGGCCGGTGCACATCCTGGCATCGTCCGATGCCAGGAACAGCGCCATCGCCGCCACGTCATGCGGCATCACCCGGTCCTTGAGGCACTGCGCGTCGAGGATGCGCCGGTCCTCGGTCGCGTCGCGCCACAGCGCCTCCTGCCGCGCGGTCCGCACCCCGCCGGGGACGATGGTGTTGACGCGGATGCCGTGCCCGCCCAGATCGCGCGCGAGCGCCCGCGTCATCCCTTCCGCGGCCGCCTTGGCCGTCTGGTAGATAACCAGGTCGGGCAGCGCCACATGCCATGAGATCGAGCCGAGGTTGAGGATCACCCCGCCGCCGCGCGCGCACATCCCCGGCGCCACCGCCTGCGCGCAGAACAGATAATGGCGCAGATTGACGGCCATGCGGTCGTCCCAATAGTCGGGCGTGATCGCGTCGAGCGCGTGGCGGTCGTCATTGGCGGCGTTGTTGACGAGGATGTCGAACCCGCCGAACGCCGCCTCCAGCGCGGCGACGCCGCCGCGCAGCGCGTCGATGTCGGTGAGGTCGCAATGCCGGTAGCGGGGCGGGTGCGGCGCGTCGGCGAGCCGGGTGACGACCGCCCGCGACGCGTCGTCCTGGATGTCGACGAACGCGACCCGCGCGCCCTGCCCGGCGAATGCCTCGACGATCGCCTCGCCGATGCCCGAGCCGCCCCCGGTCACCAGGACGCGGCGGTCGCGCAGCGAGGGGAAGGACGCCGTGACGACCGGCAACGGCGGCGCCTCCGCCGTCATCCCGCCGCGCCGTCCAGGAGCCCGCGCCGGGCGAGATTGCGCATCAGCGCGCCGACCCCGACCGTCCAGGGCGGGGCATCGCGCGCCGTGGTGACGCTGTTTTCCAGCACGCCCAGGCGCGGGGTGGTGATGCGGACCACATCGCCGCGATGATGGGTGAAACCATGGCCGGGCGCGCCGCGATCCTGGGTCGGCGCGAACATCGTGCCGCAGAACAGCACGAAACCGTCGGGATAATGATGCTCGCTGAGCGCCTGCGCGACGAGGTCGGCGGGATCGCGGCTGATCTCGCGCATCGAGCTGCGGCCGGTCAGGCGGAAACCGTCGGCGCCCTCGACCGCGAGCGAGACCTCGGCGCTCCGCACATCCTCGATCGTGAAGCGCTCGTCGAACAGGCGGATGAACGGCCCGATCGCGCAGGACGCGTTGTTGTCCTTCGCCTTGCCGAGCAGCAGCGCGCTGCGCCCCTCGATGTCGCGCAGGTTGACGTCGTTGCCGAGCGTGGCGCCGACGATCCGGCCCGCGCTGTCGACGACGACGACGACCTCGGGCTCGGGATTGTTCCACGCCGAATCGGAGCGAACGCCGACCTGCGCCCCCGGCCCCACGCTCGACAGCACCGGGCCTTTGGTGAAGATTTCGGCATCGGGGCCGATCGCGACCTCCAGATAGGGCGACCAGAGCCCCTCGCCGATCAGCACCGCCTTGAGCGCCGCCGCCTCCGCGGAGCCCGGTCGCACCGCGCGCAGCCCGGCCCCGACGCGCGCCTCGATCGCGGCGCGCAGATCGGCGGCGCGGGCAGGATCGCCGGCGGCGCGCTCCTCGATCACGCGTTCGAGGGCGGACACAGCAAAGGTGACGCCCGACGCCTTGATGACCTGCAGGTCGATGGGCGAGAGCAATCTGCCCGCCGCCGGCAACGCCGCCTCGGCCGGGCCGAGCGCCCGTCCGCCGCGCGGCGGCAGCGTGCCGTCGAGCAGGCCCGCGACCGTCGGCGCCACGCCGCTCATGTCGAACAGCGCCCCGTCGCGGATCATCACCGGCGTCGGTCCCGCGCCGCCATCGACTCGGCCGATCAGCACCGCCGACCGCCAATCCTCGGGTAAACAGGTCAAAATCATGCGTCTTACGGCCCCGCAATTCGCTGACGGCTATTGATAGCGGTAACGTTATCGGGCACAAGTCTTTTCCGTCCGCCCGCGTCCGCAGGGCGGCACGCGTGATGGGGAGGACCGGCCATGGAGGGCGCCTTGACGCGGCGCGAGGTGGCGAGGGGCGCGGCCGCTCTGGGCGCGGCCGCGCTGCTCACCGGCGCCGGGGCCGCGCGCCCGCCCTATCGTGATCCCGCCCAGCCGATCGCGGTCCGCGTCGACGACCTCCTCGCGCGGATGACCATCGAGGAGAAGGTCGCGCAGCTCGTCGGCGTGGGCGACGACAAGGCCCGCTTCGACACGCCCGGCGGCGATTTCGATCCCGCAAGGGCGAGCGCCGCCTTCCCGCACGGCTTTGGCCATTTGTGCAGCCCGTCGATCGGCACCGGGGGCGTGGCGGGAGAAACGCCGACCCGCAGCGCCGGCCAATGCGCGCGCTATGTGAACGCGGTGCAGCGCTGGGCGGTCGAGAAGACGCGGCTCGGCATCCCGGTGCTGGGGCATGAGGAGGCGCTGCACGGGCTGCGCGCGCGCGGCGCCACCAGCTTTCCCCAGGCGATTGGCCTGGCGAGCAGCTGGGATCCCGATCTCCTCACCCGCGTCTTCACCCTGGCGGCCGCCGAAACGCGCGCGCGCGGATCGGCGCTGGTGCTGACGCCGGTGGTCGATGTGGCACGCGACCCGCGCTGGGGCCGGGTCGAGGAAACCTATGGCGAAGACCCGTTCCTCACCAGCATCATGGGCGTCGCGGCGATCAGGGGCTTTCAGGGCGGCGGCTCGCTCGCCGGCCTCCCCGCCGACCGCGTCTTCGCGACCGTCAAGCATTTCGCCGGCCATGGCGTGCCGGAGAACGGGACCAATGCCGGGCCGCTGATGATGGGCGAGCGCACGCTGCGCGAAACGCTGCTGCCGCCCTATCGCGCCGCCGTCGCGCAGGGCGGCGCGCCCTGTGTCATGACCGCCTATCACGAGGTCGACGGCATCCCCATGGCCGCGAACCACTGGCTCATGACCGACGTGCTGCGCGGCGAATGGGGGTTCGGCGGCGTCGTGATCTCCGACTATGGCGCGGTCCGCGAACTCGTGACCATCCACCATGTCGCGCGCGACGAGGCCGATGCCGCCGCCGTCGCGATCATGGCGGGGGTCGATGTCGAGTTGCCCGATGCGCACTGCTTCCCGCACCTCCCCGCGCTGGTCGCCGCCGGCCGCGTGCCGATGAGCCGCATCGACGAGGCGGTGCGCCGCGTGCTGACGATGAAGTTCGCCGCCGGCCTGTTCGAAAACCCCTATGTCGACGTCGCGAAGGCCGACGCGCGCACCGGCACCCCCGCCGGCCGCGCGCTGGCGCGCGAGGCGGCGGGGCGGACGATGGTGCTGCTCAGGAACGAGCGCGACACGCTGCCCCTCGATCCCGCGCGGGTCGGCCGCCTCGCGGTGATCGGCGTGTCGGCGGTCGACACGCCGATCGGCGGCTATAGCGACGTGCCGCGCCAGGTCGTCTCCGTGCTCGACGCGCTCAGGGCCGAGGCGGCGGACGGCCGCTTTTCCGTCGATTACGCGACGGGGGTGCGCCTCACCCGGTCGCGCAACTGGTTCGCCGACCCGGTCGAGCCGCCCGCCGCCGCCGAGGCCAGCGCGCTGCGCGACGAGGCGGTGGCGCTCGCGCGGCGGTGCGACTGCGTCCTGCTGGTCCTGGGCGACAACGAACAGACCGCGCGCGAAGCCTGGTCCGCGGGCCATATGGGCGACCGCAGCTCGCTCGCGCTGTTCGGCGAGCAGGAGGCGCTGGCCGAGGCGATCCTGGCGCTCGCCAAGCCTGTCGTCGTGCTGCTCCTCAACGGGCGCCCGCCCGCGATTCCCGTCATCGCCGAACGGGCCGACGCCATCCTCGAGGGCTGGTATCTGGGCCAGGAGACCGGCGGCGCCGTCGCCGACGTGCTGTTCGGCCGCGTCAATCCGGGCGGCAAACTGCCAATCTCGATCGCGCGCTCGGTCGGGCAGCTCCCCATCTACTACAGCCGCAAGCCCAGCGCCCGGCGCGGCTATCTTCTCGACACGACCGAGCCGCTCTATGCCTTTGGCCATGGGCTCAGCTACACCCGATTCGAGCTGTCGGCGCCGCGCGTCTCCGCCTCCACCATCCGCGCCGGCGCGGACGTGACGGTGGAGGTCGATGTCGCCAATGTCGGCGCGCGGACCGGCGACGAGGTGGTGCAGGTCTATGTCGGGGGGATGACGGCCAGCGTGACCATGCCCGTCCGCGCGCTCAAGGCCTTCCGGCGCGTGACACTCGCGCCCGGCGAACGGCGCACCGTGCGCCTGACGTTGCCAGCGGACAGCTTCGCGATCTGGAACCGGGCGATGACGCGCGTGATCGAGCCGGGCACGGTGACGATCGAGGCCGGACCGGGGCTCGACGCGCTGAAGCCCGCGGCGCTGACAATCACGGCATGAGCCGCCGCCTGGCTCCGGCGCTCGCGGCGCTGCTGCTGCTCGGCGCCACTCCGGCACCGCCCGCACCTGTCGATCAGGTCAATGTGTTCACCGGCACGTCCAATTCGCGTTGGCAACTTTATCCCGGCGCGGCGGTGCCCTTCGGCCTCGTCAAGCTCAGCCCCGACAATCAGGGCAATGTCTGGAACGGCGGCTACGAATACAGCGTCGGCAGCATTTCGGGCTTCAGTCCCCTCCATGCCTTCGGGCTGTCGGGGCCAGCGTTGATGCCCGTCACCGGCCCCTTGCAGGTCGACCCGAGCAGTTCGCGCTTCCATCCCGGCGCCGCCGACGGGCCGTTCGGCGGCATGTGGACCGCCGGCTATCGCGCGCGCTTCGACAAGGCGAGCGAGCGGGGGTCGCCCGGCTATTACCGCGTCCACCTGCTCGACGGGAACGTCACCGCCGAACTCGGTGCCACGGCCCATGTCGGCTACATGCGGCTTCGCTATCCGGCCGGTGACCAGTCGCACCTGTTCCTTGACTTCGATCCGCCCGCCGAGGAGCGCAACGACATCCTGGGCGTCGACTTCGCGCGGGTCGCGCCGGCGCGGTTCGAAGGGCATCTGCGCCAGCGCAACCAATATGCCGGCACACACGACATCTACTTCGTGATCGAACTGAGCCAGGCGCCGACCGCCGTGCGCGGCTGGACCAATGGCGACTATACCGGCAGCGACACCAGTTACGGCACCGACTGGCGGCGCGGCGTCGCCATCGCGCCGATCGCGCCGGACTTCCACGGTGGCGCGCGCACCGGCGCGATCCTGGACTTCAAGACACGGGCCGACACGCCGCTGCTCGTACGCACCGCCCTCTCCTTTGTCGACATGGACGGCGCGCGGCGCAACCTCGCTGCGGAGACGGCCGGTCCCGGCTGGGATTTCGACGCGGTCGTGGCGCAGGCGCGCGCCGCCTGGGCCGAACGCCTGAGCAGCGTCGAGCTGTCGAACGAAAGCCCGGATCGCGCCGCGCTCTTTTACACCGCGCTCTATCGCACGTTCGCGGGCAAGAGCCTGATGAACGATGTTGACGGGCGCTATCGCGACGCGCGTGGCGAGGTTGCCATGCTCGCGCCTCCTGCCGACGCGGTCTACTCGTCGGACGCGCTGTGGGGCACCCAGTGGACGCTGGCGCCGATGTGGTCGCTGGTTGCCCCCAATGCCACATTATCCATGGCGAACAGCCTGCTCGAGCTGCAGCGGCGTGGCGGCTGGATTCCGCAGGCGCCGGTCAATCTGCGCTCTTCGCCGGTGATGGTCGCGCAGCACCAGACCGCGCTGATCGTCCAGGCGGTCGACCTCGGCCTCGATGCCCGGCGCGCCTTCGCCGCCGTGCGGCACGACCTCACCACCCAGGGCACGCCGCTTCCCGACGGGCAATATGCCGGCAATCGCCAGCTCTCGACCTATCTGGCGCATGGCTATGTGCCCGATGCGGAGGGACCAAGCTCCAACACGCTCGAATATGCCTATGACGACTATTGCGCGGGCGAGCTGGCCAAGCGCGCCGGGGCGAAGGCGGACGCGGCGATGTTCGCGAGGCGCGCCCAGAACTGGCGCAACCAGTTCGACCCGCAGACGGGCTATATGCGTCCGCGCGATGCCGCCGGCCGCTTCGTGTCCCCGTTCGATCCGCTGCGCTTCGGCACAATCGGCGGCTGGAACGGGTCGGGCTTCGTCGAGGGCACGGCGTGGACCTACAGTTTCTTCGTGCCGCATGACGTGGCGGGGCTGGTGGCACTGGTCGGACGGCGGCGCTTTCTCGACCGGCTGACGGACGGTTTCGCGACCGGCAAGGTCGACCTTACCAACCAGCCGGGCCTCCAGTCGCCCTTCCTCTTCAACCATGCGGGCGCGCCATGGCTCACCCAGTACTGGACCCGGCGGATCGTCGCGGACGATTATGATCTCAGCCCCTGGCGCGGCTGGCAGGGCGAGGAGGACGAGGGGCAGCTCACCGCCTATTTCGCGCTGCTGAGCCTCGGCCTGTTCCAGATGGACGGTGGCTGCGCGGTCAACCCGCGCTATGATCTCACCACCCCGGCCTTCCGCCGCATCGCGATCCGGCTCGGCAACGGCCGCGCGCTGGTGATCGAGAGCGAGGGCGGGCCGCAGGACGTCTACATCCAGTCGGTCCGTCTCGACGGCCGGACGGTGACGCAACCGTGGATCGACCGCGCCAGGCTGCTGCGCGGCGGCGTCCTCCATTATATCCTCGGCCCGCAGCCCAACCGGGGCTGGGGCGTTTCAGGAAAGGCCGACCATGACTGACTGCCGTTTCGACCGCCGCTCCGCCCTGCTCGGCCTGGGCGCGCTGCCGCTGCTCGCGCCCGCGCCGCTGCGCGCCAGGCCCGCCGCCCCCGCCGCCGGGCCGGTGACCGGCCAGGACGCGCGCCTCACCGTCGAGGGCCGCACCGCGCCGGGCGAGAACGGGGCGTTGCGCATCGGCTTTCCGGGTGTCGCGGTGCGTTTCATGGCCACCGGCACCCGCATCGCCGCGCGCATCCTCTCCAGCAGCGACGACAACTGGATCGACATCACGCTCGACGATCAGCCGCCGCGCGTGCTCCACCTCGCCCAGGGACCGCAGGAGGTGGTGCTCCATGAGGGGCCGGCGGGCAGGCACCGTTTCCAGATCCTCAAGCGCACCGAAAGCTGGCAGGGGCAGATCGAGCTGGTCGCGATCGAGGGCGCGGACGCGCTCGCGCCGATCCCGCTGCCCGCGCGGCGGCTGATGTTCATCGGCGATTCGATCACCTGCGGCGCGGCGACCGACGTGCCCGACGTGGACAGTCTCATCAACGACACCCGCGCCAATGACGGCGCCAAAAGCTATGGCCGCGTGCTCGCGCGCCAGCTCGACGCCGCCTGCCATCTGGTGAGCTATGGCGGCCGTGGCGTCATCCGCGACTGGCAGGGCATCCGCGACATTCCCAACGCGCCCGTCTTCTACGAGCGCGCGATGCCCGACGACCCCAGGGCGCTGTGGGATCACGGCCGCTACGTGCCCCACGGCATCGGCATTTGCCTCGGCACCAACGATTTCAATCAGGGCGTCCCGGACCAGAACGAGTTCGTCAACGGCTATGTCGAGCTGCTGCGCAAGGTGATGCGCGACGCGCCGGCCGCGCACATCTTCGCCATCGACTCGCCGATGACCGACGACAGCGAGGCACTGGGCCATCGCCGCACCATCCAGCGCGACTATCTCGACGAGACGGTGGCGCGGATCGACAGCCCGCGCGTCCACCGCGCCAGGATCCGCCACTATCCCGGCCGGCCCATCAACAGCCACCCCATCGCGAGCGAGCATGTCGCCATGGCCGGCGAGCTCGAGCCGCTGTTCCGCAAGGCGCTTGGCTGGGACTAAGGCAGACCGCCATTGAGATAGCGCCGCCCCGCCGGGCGCCCCGTGGGCGGGAGGCCAGCCTCGCCCCGCCGCGCCCGTCATCGGCGACGGCACCCGTCCGATGGCGCGGGACCAGTACAGCATCGCGGCGCCCGTCAACGTCGCGGCGCCCGTCAACGTCGCGGCGCCCGTCATCGGCGACAGTGCCCGCCCCGCGTCGCGGCGCCCGTCCGATGGCGCGGCGCGCATCAACGCCCCTCAACAAAGCGGCCGTGGAAGCCTGGGCTCCCACGGCCGTTGCTCCTCCCGCCGGAGCGGGAGGCGGGCGGCGGCGCGTGCAGACGCCGCTCCCTCCCCCTTTCGGTCAGAACCCGACGCGCACGCCCGCGGTGAAGCGGCGATCGGCCTTGTTGATCCCGCGCAGAGCCTGCAAACCCTCGCGGTTGATGACATTGTAGGTCTTGATCGTCTCGTCGAACAGGTTCGACCCGGTCACGCCGATCTTGATATTCGGCGTGATCGCATAGAAAATCGACGCATCGACAAACCCCGTCGCATTGGTCCATGTCGGGTCGTTCGGCCCCAGCGAGTCGGTATACGACACGAAGTATTTGGACCGCCAGGTATAGGCAATGCGCGCCTGAAGGCCATATTGCTCGTAGAACAGCTCAGCATTGGCATTGTATTTGGAAATGCCGGGGAATGGCAGGGTGGCGAGATAACCGAGCTGCGGATTATAGCCGGTACCGGGGCTCGAGTCGTAGTTGGCAGCGCCGATCGGCTGGTTCTTGAGTTTATCCGCGTCGATATAGGTGAAGTTCGCCTGAATGCCGAAGCCCTGCAAGGCCTCGGGCAGGAAGGGCAGCCGCGTCTGCCGCCAGTCGACCTCGAACCCCTTGATATTGTATTTGAGGTTGTTGTTGGCCGTGACCGACACAAAGGCCGTCTGCGTCACCCCATTGTTGGTGTAATCGATCTGCGTCGGGGTCGCAGGATCGACGCCGATATTGGCGGGGATGCCGTTCCGTTCGGTCGCGATGCCGTTGACCACCGAATAGACGTTGGTCAACCGCTTGAAAAAGCCCGTCAAGGTGATCGAGCCCGACGGCGAGTAGTAGTATTCCGCTGTCAGGTCGTAGTTGTCCGACTTGGTCGGGCGCAGGAACGGGTTGCCATAGGCAACGGCCTTGACGGCGACGGTCGGGTAGGGCTGATCCACGGTCAGCGTGCCGACCGGACCGAGGAGCGAGAACTTCGTGTAGTTGCGCACGTCGTTGAAGCTCGGCCGCGTGATCGCCTTGGAAAAGGCGAAGCGGAACTGCAGCTCCTTCGACGGCGCGACCCGCAGGTTGAAGCTCGGCAGCCAGTGGTTGTAGGATTGCTTGGTCGTGTTCGGCACATAGGTTCCGTCCGCCGTGCTGTTGCCGAAGAAGGTGAACAGCGCTTCCCGCTCCGCCGGCGTGTTGAGGCAGATGTTATAGCCGAACTGGCCAGGCTCGCGACCCGGCGGCACATAGCCCGCGCCGCACGGAATCTGCGCGAGCGTGGGGTAGCCGAACTGGCTCTGCGCGGTGGGAATGGTGAAATAGCCTGACGATGCCGCCTTGGTGTGGACGAAGCGCAGGCCGATATTGCCGTCGATCGTCAGATTGCCGCCGCCGATATTCTCCGCGGAGAAGTCGAGCCGGCCATAGGCGGAATAGGTCTTCTCGTCGTTGCGCGAAATCTCGCCAAGATTGTGGAAGCCGTCGCCGGCGCCATTGGCGATACTGTCGAGCGACGCCGGCGTGGGCGCTCCGCCGCAGCTGCGCACGCCAGAGGACAGCGGCCGGAAGGTGCAATAAAGGTCGTTAACCGCGCGGATCTGCTCCGCCCCGGCGATCATCTGGTCATAGTCGCGACCCGGATTGCCCTGGAAACCAAAGATGTTGATCGACGGACCGCCGAAGAAGCCGTCCAGCGTGATGGGGCCATAGCCCGGAGGCGACAGCGCGCCGCCCGTGACGGTGCCCCCCCGTCCGGGGCTGATCACACCGCTGGAGGAGACAGTGGGCGGGGCCGTGTTCCAGCGCTCCGACAGATTGCCCCAGTTATAACCGTCCGAACGGATCGTCTGGCTGCGATGGGCGTAGCGGGCGCCGAATTTGAGCCGCTTGAGGAAGCTGCTCTCATCGAAATCATAAGCGCCGTCGGCACGGAAGGCCCACTCATGACCCTTCGTATTGTCCTGGTGATCCTGCGCGGATCGCCAGAACGTCGTGGCCGGGTCGCCGGTCGGATCGGTGCTGCTCGTGTAATAGCTGAGCGGCCGGGTGTCGTAGCCGTTCACATAGGTGCCGGTGTAGGGCAGCCCCGTAGCCGGGTTGATGATCGGAACGCCTTTGTCGTTCCGGATCACATCGACATAGGTACCGTTTCCGGCATAGTTGGCCGGGCGACGGAAAGTCGTCCGGGGTATGCTGCCCGTATTGTCGAGTTCCATCACCGTATCGCTCACGGCCACGAGCGAGGCGTCGATCATCCGACTGCTCGACTTGGCATATTGCCCGTCGAAGTCGAAATGCAGCCGGTCGGAGGCATCCCATTTCAGATGACCCGAAAAGTCGTTGGTAATGGCGCGCTGCTCGGACCCGCGGTTCAGCTCCTGCGTCATGATGCCGGTCCCGCCACCACCGCCGATGATACCTTTCAGCATCACGTTGTTGGCGTCGAACACCGCGCTGGAAACGCCGCCGATGATATCGCTCGCGCCGGCATCCTCCACGGGCGCGATCGTTCGTTCGGTGTAGAGCTGCTTGGTATCCGAATGGATCCACTGCAGCGTGGCCTGCATCGATCCGTCCGTGCTTTCCCATTCGAGCGCGGCGCTGGCGCCGATCCGCTTGCGGTCATTGTCCTGCCGGCTGTAGCCGCCGCCGAGCGGGACGTAGTAATCGACACCGGGCGTCGCGCCGGTCAGGCCAGGCAGCACCACGCAGCGGCCGTCGGACGTGCGCTGTGCTTCCCCAGCGTAACCGATGCGGCTCGATGGCTGAACCGAGTAACCGGAGCCCGTGGTGCAAGGATCAACGCGGGTCGTGGAGCCGTTGGCGAATGTATAAATCCTTTTGCCGTTGCCATCAAAGCCCGGCACCGGCGGGAAGAAATTGGGATCAAGGATACCCGTCCTGTAGCGCTGATAGGTCGTGACGCGCGCATTGTCCGTGCGCTCGTCGATCTTCGAATAGGACGCCGATCCGAGGATGCCGATGCGGCCGATGCCGGTGTCCCACTGCTTGCTGACGACGCCCGAAATCTCGGGCGTGCCCTTCTTGCGCTTGTCGCCATAGTTGATGTTGGCGTTGAGGACGTAGAAATCCTTGGTGCTGTCGAGCGGCCGGCGCGTCACGATATTGATGACACCCGCGATGCCACCCTCGATCTGGTCGGCGGTCTGGTTCTTGTAGACCTCGACGGCCGACGCGAGATCGGGCGGGATGTCCTGGAAATTGAGCGCGCGGCCGCCATTGGCGGTGAACGCGTCGCGCCCGTTGAACTGCGAGGCGACATAGGGAAGGCCGCGGATGACCGGGCTCTGCCCTTCCTGCGAGACGTGGTCGGGGTCATTGAGCCGCGCGAAGCGGTTGACCGACACGCCCGGAATGCGCTGCAGCGTCTCGGTGATCGACTTGTCGGGCAGCGCGCCGATATCCTCGGCGGTGATCGCGTCGACGACCGTGTCCGAATTGCGCTTGATGCGCACGGCTGATTCGGCCGAGCCCCGAATGCCGGTCACGATGATCGCGTCGTCGCTGGCCTTCTCGTCGGCCGCCTGCGGCGCCGCCGCTGTCTGGGCCGCCGCGCTCCCGGCGCTGATCAGCGCGATCGCGGAGACCGCCGTTGCGAAACCACCCCGTCCCGAACGGAGCCAAGGCGCACGCGCAAAGATATGAACCCCCATCGTCCTCTCCCTCTTGTCCGAGCGGTGGACTGCACCGCCAGAGCCTGTTATCGACGGCAATATGCAGCTCGCGGCGATTAATGCAATCAAAATTTTTTAATCGTTGCAGGAGCGCGCTACAGGGGAGAGACGCGGGGCGACTCGCGCGGGATGTGCCGGAAGGGAGAGGAGCCTTGCACGCAGCGGAGCCCGTGAGGGTGGTGATCCTGGGCGGCGGGACGGCCGGCTGGATGGCGGCGGCGGCGCTGGCGAGGCTCTTGCCGGGGCGCGCGGCGGTCCATCTGGTCGAATCGGACGAGATCGGCATCGTCGGCGTCGGCGAGGCGACGCTGCCGCATATCCGCGCCTATATTCAGCGACTTGGCCTTGACGAGGCCGAGTTCATGGCCCGCACGCACGCCACGTTCAAACTGGGCATCGAGTTCCGCGACTGGGGCCGGATCGGCGACAGCTACATCCACCCCTTCGGCGCCTTCGGCTTCGACATGGACGATGTCGGCTTCCACCATTACTGGCACCGCGCGGGCGCCGGCGCGGGTCCGATCGAGGCCTATTCGGTGCCGATCCTCGCCGCGCGCGCCGCGCGCTTCGCCTTTCCCGATCCCGATCCGGCGGCGCTCGCCGCGACCTTCGGCTATGCCTATCAGTTCGACGCCAACCGCTTCGCGCCCTGGCTGCGCGACATCGCGGTGAGGGACGGCGCGATCCGTACCGAGGGGCGTGTCGCCAGCGTCGCGCGCGACGGGGAGACCGGGGACATCGCCGCGCTGGTGCTGGCCGACGGGCGGCGGATCGAGGGTGACCTGTTCGTCGACTGCTCGGGCTTCCGCTCGCTGCTGCTCGGCGCCACGCTCGAGGAGCCGTTCGAGGACTGGTCGCACTGGCTGCCCTGCGACCGGGCGATCGCGATGCCGACCGCGCATGTGCCGGGGCCGCTGCCGCCGCTGACCATCGCGACGGCGATGCCCGCCGGCTGGCGCTGGCGCATTCCGCTCCAGCACCGGGTCGGCAACGGCCATGTCCATTGCAGCGCGTTCATCAGCGAGCAGGAGGCGACCGACGCGCTGCTCGCCGCCGTCGAGGGCAGGCCGATCGCCGAGCCGCGCGTGCTGCGCTTCAAGGCGGGGCGGCGCGCGCGGAGCTGGGCGCGCAACTGCGTCGCCATCGGCCTGTCGGGCGGGTTCCTCGAGCCGCTCGAATCAACCTCGATCTACCTCATCCAGATCGCGATCACCCAGCTCATCGACCTGTTCCCCGAGCGGCGCATCGCCGCCGTCGACCGCGACGAGTTCAACCGCGCCGTCGATCTCGAATATGACCGCATCCGCGACTTCCTGATCCTCCATTATCACGCCACCACGCGCGACGATTCGCCCTTCTGGGATCATGTCCGCACCATGCGCGTGCCCGACAGCCTCGCCGGGAAGATGGACCTGTTCCGCACGCGCGGGCGGGTGGTGCGGTACCGGGAGGGGCTGTTTCTGGAGCCAAGCTGGCTCGCGGTCTATCTCGGCCAGGGAATCGTGCCGGAGGGGCATGATCCCCGCGCCGACTCGGTGCCCGCGCCCCAGCTCGACGGCGCGCTCGCCCGGCTGCGGGGGCAGATGGCGGCGACGGTGGCGGCGATGCCCGATCATGCCGCGTTCCTGGCCCGCTACTGCCCCTCGGCACAGGACGTGGCGGCGTGAGCGCGGCCGCGCCGATCCGGTCGATCGTGATCCTGGGCGGCGGCGTGGCCGGCTGGACGGCGGCGGCGGCGTTCGCGACCCGGCTGCCCCATGTGAGCGTCACGGTCGTCGAAACGCCCGGCACGCCGCCCCGGCTCGCCGATCTGGTCGGCACCGCGCTGCCCTCGGTGGTCGAGTTTCATGGCGACATCCGCCTGCGCGAGGCGGCGGTGCTGCGCGCGGGCGCCACCTTTCGCCTGGGCACGCGGCTGCTCGACTGGTCGCGCGCCGCGCCGGCGTTCATCCATGGCTATGGCGAGGTGGGCGGCACGATGGGCGGGGCCGCCTTCCACCATAGCTGGCTGCGCGCGGGTCGCGAGGCGGGGGACTTCGACCGTTATTCGATCGCGGCGGCGATGATTCGCGAGGGCCGGCTGGGCGTGCCCGAGGGTGCGGGCGCCAAGGAGCTTCCGGCCTTTCTCTACGGCTTCCAGCTCGATCCGGCGCGCTACGCGACGCTGCTGCGCGCCCATGCGCAGGCGGCCGGCGCGCGGGCCCGGCCCGGCCCCGCCGCGCCGGTGATCGACGGGGAAAGCGGCCGGATCGCCGCCCTGCGCCTGCCCGACGGCGACACGCTCGCCGCCGACCTCCATGTCGACGCCGACGGGGCGCTGATCGAGGCGGTGGCGCCGGCGTGGCGGGACTGGTCGCACTGGCTGCCGGGCGATCGACTCGCGGCGGTGACGCCAGCGCCCTCCCGCGCCCTCCTCGCCGACAGCGCGCGGGCGCGGGCGGACGGCTGGACGCTCGACCCGCCCGCGCCCCATTCCGGCCCCGGCTGGCGCCTCGCGGTCGGGGGCGAGGGCCATGCGCTGCGCCAGGGCCGGCGCGCGGCGCCCTGGGCCGGCAATGTCGTCGCGATCGGCGAGGCGGCGCTGGCGCTCGAGCCGCTCGCCGCCGCGCCGCTCCACATCGTCCAGACGCAGGTCGACCGGATCGTCGCCTCGCTCCCCGACACGCGCTTCGCCGCCGTCGAGATCGCCGACCACAACCGCCAGGCCGCCGACGAGGCCGACCGGCTGCGCGACTTCACGATCCTCCACTATCGCGTCGCCGATCGCGACGAGCCCTTCTGGCGCGACCTTGCCGCCACGGCACCGCCCGAGGCGCTCGCCTACGACCTGGCGCTGTTCGCCGATCGCGGCAAGCTGCGCCTGCACGATGGCGAGAGCTTCGAGCGCGACAGCTGGTTCGCCATCCTGCTCGGATCGGGCCTGCGCCCGCGCCGCATCGACGCCGTCGCGGCCCTGGCGCCGCCGGGCGCCGTTACCGCCACCCTCGCCGGGCTGCGCGCCGCGATCGACCGCGCGGTGGCGGCGATGCCCCTCTATCGCCCCATGCTGGAGCAAGCCGCATGAACACCGATCACCGGATCAGGGACGTGGTGATCGTCGGCGGCGGCACCGCCGGCTGGATGACCGGCGCGGCGATGTCGCGCTTCCTCGACAATGGCTACACCCGCATCCGCCTGATCGAATCGGACGAGATCGGCACCGTCGGCGTCGGCGAGGCGACGATCCCCACCATCCTCAGTTTCAACCGGATGCTGGAGATCGACGAGGACGATTTCATCGCCGCCACCCAGGGGACGTTCAAGCTCGGCATCGAGTTCGTCGACTGGGCGCGGGTCGGCGACCGCTATTTCCATCCCTTCGGCGACTATGGCATCGACCTGCACGGCGTCGCCTTTCACCAGCTGTGGCTGCGCGAGCGGGCCGCCGACGCCGGCACGCCGCCGCTCGCCGCCTTTTCGCTGCCCACGGTCGCCGCCGCGCTCGGCCGCTTCGATCGCGCGGGCGAGCCGCGCAGCCCGGTCGGCCACGTCGATTATGCCTATCAGTTCGACGCCGGCCTCTACGCCCGCTTCCTGCGCCGCTATGCCGAGGCGCACGGCCTCGTCCGCACCGAGGGGCGCATCGTCGAGGTGGAGCGCGATGGCGAGAGCGGCCATGTCACCGCGCTCGTGCTCGCGAGCGGGGAGCGGGTGGAGGGCGACCTGTTCGTCGACTGTTCGGGCTTTGGATCGCTGCTGCTCGGGCGGACGATGGGTGTGCCCTTCGACGACTGGTCGCGCTGGCTGCCCTGCGACCGGGCGATCGCGGTGCCGACCGACAACCCCGCGCCGCCGCACCCCTTCACCCGCGCCACCGCGCGAACGGCGGGCTGGCAGTGGACGATCCCGCTCCAGCACCGCACCGGCAACGGCCATGTCTATGCCAGCGCCTTCACCGACGACGAGAGCGCGACGCGCACGCTGCTCGCCCACCTTCCCGGCACGCCGATCGCCGAGCCGCGCCAGCTCCGTTTCACGGCGGGCCGCAGGCAGAGGCTGTGGGAGGGCAATGTCGTCGCCATCGGCCTGTCGGGCGGCTTCCTCGAGCCGCTCGAATCGACGAGCATCCACCTCATCCAGTCGGGCATTTCCAAGCTGCTCGCGCTGTTCCCGGACAAGCGCTTCCTCGCGGCCGAGCGCGACACCTACAACCGCTTCGTCGGCGCCGCCTATGACGGGGTGCGCGATTTCATCATCCTCCACTATCACGCCACCGCGCGCGACGATTCGCCGTTCTGGGACCATGTCCGCACCATGGCGGTCCCCGACAGCCTGAAGCACAAGATCGAGCTGTTCGGCGCCAAGGGCCGCGTGTTCCGCTATGATGACGAGCTGTTCTCGGTGACGAGCTGGGTGGCGGTGATGCTGGGCCAGGGGATCGCGCCCGACGGCTACGACCCGGTCGCCGACGCGCTCGACCGCGACAAGGTGCGCGACGCGATGCGCCGCATGGCCAGCGACATCGACGGCATCGCCCACGCCATGCCGAGCCAGGCGCGCTTCATCGACGCGAACTGCCGCGCGGCGTGAGGCGGCGCTACCCCAGCCGGTCCCGCAGCTGCGCGATCACGAAACGCAGCAGCATCGCGTCGCGCTGGGGGCTTGCCGGGCCGGTGATGGTGCGGAAGCGGGGCGGCAGATGGTCGGTGGCGTGGGGGGCCGCATCGTCGAACACCACATGGTCGAAAAAGGCGCGCCACGCGACCCGCTCGGGCGCCGGCTGATCGCGCAAGCCCTGAATCGCGATCATCAGCGCCTCGAAATCGGCGCCCGCGCCAGCCGGCTTCCACCAGTGATTGACCAGCAGGTTGAAGTCGCCGAACGATTCGACATGGTGCCACCAGAGTGTCGGCACATAGAGCGCGTCGCCCGGCTCCATCTCCGCCACGGTGGCATGGTCGAGCGCCTCGCGGAAGCGGGGGAAGCGTTCGAAATCGGGCGCGTGGAAATCGACCATGCTGACCTGCGGCCCCGCCATCGTATGCTCGAACGGTCCGAGATAGACATTGCCGACCTGGTCGGGCGGGATGAGGATGAAGCGGCGCGGTCCGGCGACACAGCAGGCGACGTTGCGCGACACGTCATAGTGCAGCGCCACGCGCGAGCCGTTGCTGAGCCACAGCCGCGCCCGGATCGAGCGATCGAGAATGCCGAGCGGGTTGCGCGCCATGAAGTCGCGCGTGCCCGCCTCGCCGGGACTGGGGCCGACATAGAGGTGCGGCGGCGGCGCCTGCCCGCCCGCCGCGAGCAGCAGGTCGACGCCCTGCGACAGCGTGCCCTGCCCCCGGTCGAAATTGAAACGCCCCATGTCCCGCGCGTCGTAGAAATAGAAACCGCCATTGCCGGGATGCGCACGCAAGATGCCGATCGGCTCGCCATGGTCGAGCGCGCGCAGCGCCGCGGCGAGATCGGCGGTCGATCGTCGCGCCGCGGCGACGATCGGCCAATCGGCGACCTGCCCCTTCATCAGCACCGGCTGCCCGGCGGGCATGATCTCCGCCTCGAACGTCGCGCGGTCGATCCGCCCGATCGTCCTCACCGGACGTGTCACCGTGACCGGCGACTGCGGCGCCGTGGCGACGGCGGCCTCTCCCATATGCATCGCGTTCCCTTCCGCTCCGCGTTCGTTACGGCGATGATAATGCGCAGCCGGGGCGGCCGCCAAGCAATAAATTAATCGTCTTTATAAATGCGCCGGGGGACGATAAGCACGGAGCCTGCCGCCGGCGGCAACGCCAACAGGATCTCGGCACGGGAGAGCGATGATGAGGGGATGGAGCGCCATCGGGTTGTTGGCATGGCTGGCGCTGGTCGGCATCGGGCCTGCACGTTCCGCGCCCCCGGCCGCGCCCCCGGCCGCGACGCCGGTCTGCAACGTCGCCACCTATGGCGCCACCGGAGACGGCAGGACCGTCGCCACGCGCCAGATCCAGGCCGCGATCGACGATTGCGCGCGGCGCGGGGGCGGCGTCGTCCTGATCCCCGCCGGCCGCTTCGTGAGCGGCACGCTGCTGTTCAGGAGCCACATCACGCTCAAGCTCGATCATGGCGCGGTGCTGGCCGGCAGCACCGACGTCGCCGATTATCTGAGCGCCGCGCAGGTCGGGCTCGGCACCACCGTCGGCGTCGATGTCGCGGGCGAGGGCCAGCGCGCCGGTCTCCTCGTCTTCCGCGATGTCGAGGATGTCGCGATCGTGGGGCCAGGCCGTATCGACGGCCAGGGCAGCACCTTCTTCGACAACACCCCCCACATCGCGCAGGATTTCGACCCCGCCGCGACACGCAACCCGGCGGGCGAGGACGCGGCGCTGCGCGACCTGCGCTATGGCCCGATCGAGGTGAAGGCGAGCGGGCGGCCCGGCGTCCTCATCCTCTTCTTCCGCGCCAGGGGCGTTCTGGTGCGCGACGTGACGATCGCCGATTCGCCCAACTGGACGATGGTGTTCCAGACCGTCGACCGCATCGTCGCCAGCGGCTTCACGATCAGCAACAACCCGCTGCTCCCCAACAATGACGGCGTCGACTGCAACATCTGCACCAACGCCCAGTTCTCCGATTTCACGATCAACGCGGGCGACGATGATTTCGCGATTTCGGGCAGCACCGATATCGCGGTCGCCAACGGGTCGATGACGTCGCGCTCGGCGGCGATCCGGCTGGAGAGCACGCAGCGCGCGACCTTCACCAACCTCACCATCGACAGCAACCGCGGCCTCGCCATCTTCGCGAGCCGCATCTCGCTCAAGCCGACGGACGGGGTGATCTTCTCCAACATCGTGCTGCGCACCCGGCTGATCCCCGGCCACTGGTGGGGCAAGGCGGAGCCGATCTACATCGCCGTCCAGCCCTGCACCGCCCAGCCGTGCCGCGAAGGCGTGCGCAACGTCGTGTTCGACAACATCCTCGCCGACGCGGAGGCCGGCGCGGTGCTGCTCGGCACGCCCGAAAACCCGCTCGATGGCGTGACGCTGCGCGACGTGCGGCTGCGGATGCTGCCGCCCGATCCGGCCTTCGCCTCGGCCGTCGGCGGCAATCTCGACCGGCGCTGGACAGCGGCGACCCCGGCGGAGGGGATCGTCAAGGCCGATCTGCCGGCGATCCTGTGCCGCAACGCCAACCGCACGACGCTGCGCGATGTCGAGATCGTCTGGGAAGGCCGCCAGCCCGACTACATGACCGAGGCGGTCGGCTGCGACCGCTTTCAGGACATCGTGATCGACGGCCTCGTCGAGCGCGGCGCGCCGCCCGCCGCCGGCCGCGCGGCGGTGGCGCTGCGGGATGGCGCCGACGTGCGGATCGAACGGCTGCGCCCCGCGGCCGGGCGACCGCCCGTCCGGCTCGACGCTGTAACCGGCGCGCGCAGCCTGGAGGGCAAGTCGCTGTGAGGCGCCTCGCGCTGCTCAGTCCACTCCTCGCTCCGTTCCTCCTCGCCGGCGCGCCCGCCCCGCCGCCACCCCTGCCGGACATCCGCGTGGCGCCTGGCGGGCACCAGCTCGCCACCGCCGATGGCCGGCCGTTCCTGTGGCTCGGCGACACGGCCTGGGAGCTGATCCACCGCACCACGCGCGAGGAGGCGGCCTATTATCTGCGCGAGCGGGCGCGGCAGGGCTTCACCGTCGTCCAGACGGTCGTGCTCGCCGAGTTCGACGGGCTGCGCAAGCCGACGCCCGAGGGTCTGCTGCCGTTCGAGAATGCCGACCCGGCGCGGCCCAACCCCGCCTATTTCGACAAGGTCGCCTTCATCGTCGACGAGGCGGCGCGGCAGGGGCTCTATGTCGCGCTGCTGCCCACCTGGGGCGACAAGCTCACCGCGCCGTGGGGCGACGGCCCCCGCATCTTCACGCCCGACCACCCGGAGGTCGCGCGCGGCTATGGCCGGTATCTGGGCGAGCGGCTCAGGGGACGCACCAACATCGTCTGGATGCTGGGGGGCGACCGGCCGCCGCTGCTCAATCCACCGGGCGGCGCCTGGTTCGCCGCCAACGCGCGCGCGGCGGGACTGCCGGAGACGACGGACTTCACGCCGGTCTGGGCGGCGATGGCGCAGGGGCTGCGCGAGGGGATGGGCGCGCCGATCGTCACCGGCTATCATCCGCAGGGGGGCGAGCTTTCCACCGCCGTCCTGCTCCCCGACGCGCCCTGGCTCTCGATCAACGGGATGCAGAGCGGCCATGGCGGCGGACATGACGTGCCGGTGTGGCAATGGGTCGCGCGCGATTACGCGCTGCCCCGTCCCAAGCCCACGATCGACCTCGAGCCCAATTACGAGGACCATCCCTATAACATGTGGCCGGCCTGGGATCCGGCGACGGGCTATTTCCGCGACCATGACGTGCGCAAGCAGATCTGGCGCGGCGTCCTCGCGGGGAGCGCCGGCGCCACTTATGGCAATGGCGCGGTGTGGCAGTTCGCGAGCGTCCGCGATCCGCTGATGGCCTTTGCCGAGCGCGACTGGGTGGCCGCGCTGCACCGGCCCGGCGCCGAACAGCTCCATTATCTGCGCGACCTGCTTTTCTCGCGCCCCTTCGCCGATCGCGTGCCCGATCCGGCGCTGATCGTCGACAATCCCGAGGACGGCGCCCGGCACATGGTCGGCGCGCGCGATGCCAGGGGGCGCTACGCCTTCGTCTATGTGCCGACGGCCGACCAGCCGGTGACGATCGACCTGGCGCGCCTGCCCGCCAGGCGCGTGCGGCTGTGGTGGTACGATCCGCGCAGCGGCTTCGCGCGGCCCGCCGGCGAGCAGGCGGGCGGCGGGCCGGCGCGGCTCATGAGTCCGTCCCATGGCCCCGACTGGGTGCTGGTGATCGACGACGCGGCGGCGGGATTCGGGACGCCGGGGCTCGCCGCCGTCAATCAGTGACCCACCGCGCGGGCGGCACGCCCATCATGAGGAGGACGGCGCCAAGGTCGCCATGATCGAGCGCGACATGCGCGGCGGCGCGCGTTTTCGGCTTGGCGTGATAGGCGATGCCGAGCCCCGCCGCCTGGATCATCGGAATGTCGTTGGCGCCGTCGCCGATCGCGAGCACCGCCTCGGGCGCCAGCCCCAGCCGCTCGCGCGTGGCGACGAGTTCGGCCTGCTTGCGCGCGGCATCGACGATCGGCGGCCGCACCGTCCCGCTGAGTACGCCGTCGGCGATGTCGAGGACGTTGGCCACCGCGCGGTCGAAGCCGATTTCCGCCGCCACCGGCTCGGCGAAGCGCGTGAAGCCGCCCGAGACGAGCAGCGCATTGCCGCCCAGCGCGCGCAATGTCCGCACGAGGGTGCGCGCGCCCGGCATCAGGCGGACCCGCTCGGCGCGGCAGCGGTCGATCGTCGCGGCGGGGAGCCCGCGCAGCAGCGCCACCCGAGCGGCGAGCGCCTGCGCGAAATCCAGCTCGCCCTGCATCGCCCGCTCGGTGATCGCGGCGATCTCCGCCTTGATCCCGGCATAGTCGGCGAGTTCGTCGATGCACTCGACGGTAATCATGGTCGAATCCATGTCGGCGACGAGCAGCCGCTTCACCCGCCCCGCCGCCGGCTGGACGGCGATGTCGGTGCCGGCGATCAGCCCGTCGAGCGCATCGCGGGCGGCCGCCCGATCGCCCGCAAAGGCGATGTCCGCCGCGCGATCGGCCATGATCCACGTCACCGCGCCCGGCGCGATGCCCGCCCCGGCAAGCGCGTCGCGCGCCGCCGCAACATCCCCCTGCCCGAGCCGCTCGACAGCGACTAGAGTCGCGACATCCATGATTGTCCCCGATCTTCCTCGCGGCGAGTCCCGGCCGCCGGTCGCGCTTATCGCCGGGCCGACCGCCAGCGGCAAGAGCGCGCTCGCCGTCGCGCTCGCCAGGGCGGAGAACGGCGTCGTCATCAATGCCGATGCGAGCCAGGTCTATGCCGACCTCGCCATCCTGTCGGCCCGGCCGGACGCGGCGGAGATGGCGGTGGTGCCCCACCGGCTGTTCGGCCATATCGACGCGGCGACCCCCTGCGACGCGGCGCTGTGGGCCGGGCAGGCGCGCGCGGAGATCGCCGCGGCCCATGAGGCCGGCCGGCTGCCGATCCTCGTCGGCGGCACCGGCCTTTACCTGCGCACGCTGATCGACGGCATCGCGCCGGTGCCAGCGATCGACCCGGCGGTGCGGGCGGCGGTGCGCGCGCTGCCCGTCGCCGAGGCTCATGAAGCGCTCGCGCGCGAAGATCCCGCCGCCGCCGCCCGCCTTGCCCCGGCCGACACGACCCGCGTCGCGCGCGCGCTGGAGGTGGTGCGCGCGACCGGCCGGCCGCTTGGCCACTGGCAGGCCGAGCGAGCCGGCGGCATCGGCGATCGCGTCGCGCTGCGCCCGCTCGTCCTCCTGCCCCCGCGCGACTGGCTCCATGCCCGCTGCGACGCGCGGTTCGTCGCGATGGTCGAGCACGGCGCGATCGAGGAGGTCGAGGCGCTGCGCGACCGGGGGCTCGACCCCGCGCTGCCGGCGATGCGCGCGATCGGCGTGCGGCCGATCCTCCGCTGGCTGGAGGGGACAATCGACCGCGCGACGATGATCGCCGAGGGCCAGGAGGCGACCCGACGCTACGCCAAGCGGCAATATACCTGGTTCCGGCACCAGCCGCCGGCCGACTGGTTGCGCCATTATGAAATAGCCGGAAGCGCACAGTTGTAATTATATTACTCGTTTTTGACTTGACATGCAATTTTATCATCCATAGGGCCAGCGCCTTGCCATTTCCGCCGTGCTTCGCCATGGCGCGGGCGATGTCTCTGGAGTGAGTGACGTGACCGAGCTGAGCGGCGCCAACATATTGGTCGATTGCCTCGAGCGGCTGGGTGTCGAGGTGATCTTCGGCTATCCCGGCGGCGCGGTGCTGCCGATCTACGACGCCATTTTCGAGCATCCGCGCTTGAGGCACATCCTCGTCCGCCACGAACAGGCGGCGACCCACGCCGCGGAGGGCTATGCGCGCGCCACGGGCAAGCCCGGCGTGGTGCTCGTCACCTCCGGCCCCGGCGCGACCAACGCGATTACCGGCATCACCGACGCGCTGATGGACTCGATCCCCATGGTCGTCATCACCGGCCAGGTGGCGACGCACCTCATCGGCACCGACGCCTTCCAGGAAGCCGACACCGTCGGCCTCACCCGCCACTGCACCAAGCACAATTATCTGGTGAAGTCGCCCGGCCGGCTGGCCGAGGTGATCCACGAGGCCTTCCACATCGCCACGTCCGGCCGTCCCGGCCCGGTCGTGATCGACATCCCCAAGAACGTCCAGGTCGCGACCGCGCCCTATGACGGCACCCCGCCGCCGATCCGCGCGGTCGGCTACCGCCCGGCGCGCGAGCCCGACCCTGCGTCGATCGAGGCGGCGACCGCGCTCGTCATGGCGGCCGAGCGACCGATCCTCTACACCGGCGGCGGCGTCATCAACAGCGGGCCGGAGGCGAGCGCGCTGCTGCGGACCCTTGCCGAGCGGCTGGGCGCGCCGGTCACCTCCACGCTGATGGGCTTGGGCGCCTTCCCCGCCTCCTCGCCGCAATGGCTGGGGATGCTGGGGATGCACGGCACCTATGAAGCCAATCTGGCGATGAACAAGGCCGACCTCATCATCAATGTCGGCGCGCGCTTCGACGATCGCGTGACCGGGCGGCTCGATGCCTTCGCCCCGCATTCGAAGAAGATCCACATCGACATCGACCGCAGCTCGATCAACAAGACCGTGCATGTCGACGTGCCCGTCATCGCCGATGCGGGCCCGGCGCTCGCGGCGCTGATCGCGGCGCTCGACGCCAAGGGCTATCGCAAACGCGACCTCACCGAATGGTGGGCGCGGATCGACGGATGGCGCGCGCGCAAGTCGCTGAGCTTCTGCGAGGATGGCGGCGAGATCATGCCGCAGCGCGCCATCGCTGATCTGTTCGCGGCGACGCGCGGCCGCGACGTCATCATCACCACCGAAGTCGGCCAGCACCAGATGTGGGCGGCGCAGCATTTCCACTTCGACGATCCGAACAGGTGGCTGACGTCCGGCGGCCTGGGCACGATGGGCTACGGCCTTCCCGCCGCGATCGGCGCGCAGCTCGGCCATCCCGACGCGCTGGTGATCGACATCGCCGGCGACGCCTCGATCCAGATGAACATCCAGGAGCTTGGCACCGCCACGCAGTACCGGCTGCCGGTCAAGATCTTCATCCTCAACAACGAATATATGGGCATGGTCCGCCAGTGGCAGGAACTGACCTATGAAAGCCGCTACTCGGAAAGCTATTCGGACAGCCTGCCCGATTTCGTGAAGCTGGCGCAGGCCTATGGCTGGACCGGCATCCGCATCGAGGGCGTGCAGGAACTGGCCGCCGGCATCCACCAGATGATCGACACGCCGGGGCCGGTGCTGGTCGACTGCCGGGTGGCCAAGCTCAGCAACTGCTTCCCGATGATCCCGTCGGGCGCCGCCCACACCGACATGCTGCTCGACCCCAGCCAGGTCTCGGGAACCATGGATGACGAAGCCAAGGCGCTGGTGTAAGGGTGCGGCATGTCGGGGAAACTGCGCCTGCGCATCCATGTCAACGAGCCGTTCGATTTCGAGCGCGAGAACGAGTCGCCCGAACTGTTCGGCGTCACCCGCGATCATGAGCGGGACGTCGACGAATGGGAGATCGACCTCGACCGCTGGTTCACCTTCAACGAGAGCGAGTATGACGCGGTGCTGATCGGCCCGCGCTATGTCGGCGAGCATCTCGACCGGGTGCACAACGCGCTGCTCGGCGTGCCGGTGCGCATCGCCCATCGCACCCCCGACGGCTGGCACTACGCGATGACGGGGATGCTCTCCATCCCGCCCGAGGATGTCGCCGATCGCGAGGCGCCGCCCTCCCCCGACTATCAGCGCCGCGGCGATTCCACGAACAGCGAAGGCGGGACCGACATCTGATGCGCATTCACGAGGAAGCGGCCGAGCGGCATGTGCTCTCGGTCACCGTCACCAATGAGGCCGGCATCCTGGCGCGCATTGCCGGGCTGTTCACCGCGCGCGGCTACAATATCGAGAGCCTGACCGTCGCCGACATCAGCGAGGATCACAAGCTCAGCCGCGTCACCATCGTCACCAACAGCCCGCCGCGCGTCATCGACCAGATCATCGCGCAGCTCGACCGGCTGGTGCCCGTCCACCGCGTCATCGACCTCACCGAGGCCGGCCCCTATGTCGAGCGCGAGCTGGCGCTGGTGAAGGTCGCGGGCGTGGGCGATCACCGGATCGAGGCGCTGCGCCTCGCCGAGGTGTTCCGCGCCAAGCCGGTCGACACCACGACCGAAAGCTTCATCTTCGAGATCACCGGCACCACCGAGAAGGTCGACAGCTTCATCGCGCTGATGCGCGAGATCGGCCTCGTCGAGGTCGGCCGCACCGGCGTCGTCGGCATGGTGCGCGGCAAGGCGGCGGCTTGAAACATTTCCCCTCCCGCTTGCGGGAAGGGTCAGGGGAGGGCAAGCGCGCGGCGCCTCGACGCGAACGGCCCTCCCCCGGCCCCTCCCGCAAGCGGGAGGGGAGCCTATTGGGATCAACAAAGGGACTTGAGACATGCGCGTTTATTACGATCGTGATGCCGATATCGGCCTCGTCAAGGGCAAGAAGATCGCCATCGTCGGCTATGGCAGTCAGGGCCATGCCCATGCGCAGAACCTGCGCGACAGCGGCGTCGCCGAGGTGGCGATCGCGCTCCGCCCCGGCAGCGCCAGCGCGAAGAAGGCCGAAGGCGCGGGCTTCAAGGTGCTGGGCAACGCCGACGCCGCCGCCTGGGCCGACATCGTCATGATCCTCGCGCCCGACGAGCTGCAGGCCGCGCTCTACCAGGACGACCTCCACGCGAACCTGCGTCCCGGCGCCGCGATTGCGTTTGCCCATGGCCTCAACATCCATTTCGGCCTCATCGAGCCGCGCGCCGACATCGACGTGTTCATGATCGCGCCCAAGGGGCCGGGCCATACGGTGCGCAGCGAATATGTGCGCGGCGGCGGCGTCCCCTGCCTCATCGCCATCGCGCAAGACGCGACCGGCAACGCGCATGACGTGGCGCTTGCCTATGCCTCGGCGGTCGGTGGCGGCCGCTCGGGCATCATCGAGACGACCTTCAAGGAAGAGTGCGAGACCGACCTGTTCGGCGAGCAGGCGGTGCTGTGCGGCGGCCTCTCGCACCTCATCATGGCCGGGTTCGAAACGCTGGTCGAGGCGGGCTACGCGCCCGAAATGGCCTATTTCGAATGCCTGCACGAGGTCAAGCTGATCGTCGACCTCATGTACGAGGGCGGCATCGCCAACATGCGCTACTCGATCAGCAACACCGCCGAATATGGCGACTATCACACCGGCCCGCGCCTCATCACCGACGCGACTAAGGCCGAGATGAAGCGCGTGCTCGACGACATCCAGAAAGGCAAGTTCGTCCAGCGCTTCGTGCTCGACAACCGCGCCGGCCAGCCCGAGCTCAAGGCCCACCGCAAGCTCCAGGCCGCCCACCCGATCGAACAGACCGGCGAGCGGCTGCGCGCGATGATGCCGTGGATCGGCGCCAACAAGCTGGTCGACAAGGCGAAGAACTGAGCGGCTGAATCCCCGGAAACGGCTCGTGCTCCTGCGAAAGCGGGAGCCCAGGGCAAGCGTGACGCCAGATCACCCTGGGCTCCTGCTTTCGCGGGAGCACGGGAGAAACAACCCTCTGGACGCCGCGCGCGGGCCATGCCAGAAGGCGCCGCAATGCTGAACAGCCGGTCGATCCTCGCGCTCCTTCGACTTACGCGCCCTTAGGCGCGTGAGCGGCCGCGCGTGATGCGGCCAACGGGCGCCTAAGGGAGACGACCTTCGCCGCTTTCACGACATCGCCGCCGGGCGTCGAACGCGCCGGCCGACAGCAGGACCGCCATTCCATGATGCTCGCCGACCCCTCCGTCAAATACCGCCCCTTCCCGCAGATCGACCTGCCCGACCGGCAATGGCCGAGCCGCACGATCACGCACCCCCCGCGCTGGCTCTCGACCGACCTGCGCGACGGCAACCAGGCGCTCATCGATCCCATGGACCAGGAGAAGAAGACGCGCTTCTTCGATATGCTGGTCCGCATCGGCCTCAAAGAGATCGAGGTCGGCTTCCCCTCGGCCGGCGCGACCGAATTCGACTTCATCTCCGGCCTCGTGCAATCAGGCCGCATCCCCGACGACGTGCTGATCCAGGTGCTCACCCAAGCGCGGCGCGACCTCATCGAGCGCAGCTTTGAAAGCCTGCGCGGTGCGCGCGCGGCGTGCGTCCATGTCTACAACGCCGTCTCGCCCGCCTGGCGCCGCATCGTCTTTGGCATGGAGCGGCCGCAGATCCTCCAGATCGCGGTGGACGCGGCGATGATTATCCGCGATCAGGCGGCCGCGCAGCCCGACACGCAATGGCATTTCGAATATTCGCCCGAAACCTTCTCGACGGCCGAACTCGATTTCAGCCTCGAATGCTGCGAGGCGGTGATGGCGGTGTTGCAGCCGACGCCCGAGCGGCCGCTGATCCTCAACCTCCCCGCCACGGTCGAGGCATCGACGCCCAATATCTATGCCGACCAGATCGAGTGGATCGGCCGCAACATCAGCCGGCGTGACTGCGTCGTCCTCTCGCTCCACCCGCATAATGATCGCGGCACCGGCGTCGCCGCCGCGGAACTCGGCCTGATGGCGGGCGGCGACCGGGTCGAGGGCTGCCTGTTCGGCAATGGCGAGCGGACGGGGAATGTCGATCTCGTGACGCTCGGCCTCAATCTCTACACGCAGGGGGTGGCGCCGGGGCTCGACTTCTCGAACATGGACGAGATCGTCCAGACCGTCACTTATTGCAACCAGCTCCCCGTCCATCCGCGCCATCCCTATGCCGGCGAACTCGTCTTCACCGCTTTCTCGGGCAGTCATCAGGACGCGATCAAGAAGGGCTTCGCGGCGCAGGAGACGCGCAACGACCAGCTGTGGGACGTGCCCTATCTGCCGATCGACCCGGCCGACATCGGCTGTTCCTACGAGGCGGTGATCCGCGTCAACTCGCAGTCCGGCAAGGGCGGCGTCGCCTGGGTGCTGCAGCAGGACAAGGGGCTGAAGCTCCCCAAACGGATGCAGGCCGATTTCAGCCGCGTGGTGCAGGAACTGGCCGACGCGACGAGCCGCGAACTGACCGCCGCCGACATCTGGGAGGCGTTCGAGCGGCATTATTGCCTCGGCGGCGAGCAGCCGATCACGCTCGTCGACTATCAGGAGAGCGGATCGCCGGGGACAGGCAACCGGCTGTTCGTCGGCCGGCTCGACGTGCGGGGCGAGACGCGCTCGGTGAGCGGGCGCGGCAACGGCCTCATGTCCAGCGTGCTCGACGCGCTGCGCGAGACGATGGCGATCAACCTCGACATCAGCGACTATAGCGAGCATGCCATCGGCCAGGGCAGCGACGTCAACGCCGCCGCCTATGTCGAATGCCGCACGCCCGACGGGCGCAGCCTGTTCGGCGTCGGCCTGGACAGCGACGTGGCGACGGCGTCGGTGAAAGCGGTGCTGTCGGCGGCGAACCGGCTGGTGGCGGCGTAATCCTCCCCGCTCGCGGGGAGGATCACCCCTCCAGCGTCGGGTGCTTGCGCTCCTGGAGCTGGCGCACGATGTCCCTGGTCGCCTGGCTCGATCCGCGCGGCAGGATCATCACCGCGTCGCGCGTGGCGACGACGATGAGGTCGTTGACGCCGGCCACGGTCACCAGTGGCCCTTCGGCGCGGACGAGGCAGCCGCCGCTGTCGAGCGCGACGACCTCGCCGAGCATCGCGTTGCCCTCCGCATCCTTGTCGAGCAGGTCGTAGAGCGCGTCCCAGCTTCCGACATCGGACCAGCCCATGTCGACGGGCACGATCGCGACCTTGTCGGCCCGCTCCATCACCGCATAGTCGATCGAATCGGACGGGGAGGCGGCAAAGCTCTCCGCGCAGGGCAGCAGGCTGTCGCCGTCATGCCGACACCGCTCGATCGCGCGGCGCGCGGCGGCGGCCATCTCGGGCGCGTGGGCGTCGAGCGCGGCCAGATAGGCATCGGCGCGGAACAGGAAGATGCCCGCGTTCCAGCTATAGTTGCCATCCTCGACATAGCTGCGCGCCACATCGGGGGCAGGTTTTTCCACGAAGCGTTCGACGCGGAACGCGCCCTCGCCCAGCGGCTCGCCGCGCCTGATATAGCCATAGCCCGTCTCGGGGCCGGTCGGCAGGATGCCGAAGGTCACCAGCCAGCCCTCGCGCGCCAGCGGCACCGCGCGTTCCACCGCCGCGTGGAAGGCGTCGACATCGTTCACCACATGGTCGCTGGGGCTGACGAGCAGCAGCGCGTCGGGCGCGGCGGAAAGCGCCGCCAGCGCGATCGCGGGCGCGGTGTTGCGCGCCGAAGGCTCCAGGATCAGCCGCTCGACCCGGTCGCCCGCCTGGCCGCCGACCAGATCGGCATGGCGGGCATTGGCGACGATGATCGCCCGCCCGAACAGATCATCGCGCGTGCAGCGGCCGAGCGTCAGCGCGAGCATCGTGCCGCCGCCGGTGAGGTCGAGGAACTGCTTGGGCATCGCGGTGCGCGACAGCGGCCAGAGGCGGGTGCCCGAGCCGCCGGAGAGGATGACGGGTGTTACGAGGGAAGCCATGGAGTGCGACATGGGGGGCGGCGTACCGATTGTAAAGCCAGCGAAATATCGTGCCGCCGAAATGCTACACCTCGACGACATGGCGGGTCAGCCGGTCGACTTCCGCGCGGTCGTGGCTGACATAGAGGATGGGCAGCGCCAGCGCGTCACGCACCCGCTCGATCACGCCCAGGATCTCCTCGCGCCGGGCGCGGTCGAGCGCGGCGAGCGGCTCGTCGAGCAGCAGGACGGACGCGCCGGCGAGCAGCGCCCGCCCGATCGCCACGCGCTGCGCCTCGCCGCCCGAGAGGGTCGCGGGGCGGCGATCGAGCAGCGGCGCCAGATCGAGCAAGGCCACCGCGTCGTCGAACGCCAGCCAGCGATCCGCCGCCGCCGCGATCCGCCAGCCATAGCGCAGATTGGCGCCCACGCTCCTATGGGGGAACAGCCGCCTGTCCTGGAACACATAGCCCACGCGCCGCGCCCTGGCCGGAATGTCGATGCCGGCGGCGGCGTCGAACAGCGTCCGCCCGGCGACGCGGACATGGCCATGATCGGGGCGCAGCAGGCCGGCGACCATGTTGAGCACGCTGGTCTTGCCCGCGCCCGAGGGGCCGAACAGCGCGACGAGGCGCGCGTCGCTGGCGAAGCACGCGCCGATGGCACGACCGCCGAGGCGCCGGGTCACGTCGATGTCAAAGCCCATCGCGCCGTGTCTCCCCGCGCCGGATCAGCCATTCCGACGCCAGCAGCGCGCCCAGCGACAGCGCCACCGACAGCAGCGCGAGGCGCGTGACGACCCCCTCCTCCCCCGGCGTCTGCAGCGCGGCGTAGATGGCGAGGGGCAGCGTCTCGGTCTCGCCCGGAATGCTGGAGACGAAGGTGATCGTCGCGCCGAACTCGCCCAGCGAGCGGGCAAAGCCCAGCACCGCGCCGGCGAGCACGCCGGGCAGCGCCAATGGCAGGCTGATCGTCAGGAAAATGCGCGCCCGCCCCGCCCCCAGCGTCGCCGCCGCCGCCTCCAGCCGGCGGTCGATCGCGGCGATCGACAGGCGCATCGCGCGCACCATCAGCGGCAGCGCCATCACCGCCGCCGCCAGCGCCGCGCCGGTCCAGCGGAAGAGAAGGCTCACCCCAAAGCTCGCCATCAGCCATTGCCCCACCGGGCCGCGCGCGCCGAAAGCAAGCAGCAGCAGCCAGCCGGTCACCACCGGCGGCAGCACCAGGGGCAGGTGGACGAGCGCGTCGAGTAGCAGCTTGCCCGGAAAGCGGCCCCGCGCGAGCAGCCAGGCGAGCGCGAAGGCGACCGGCAGCGTGCCCGCCACCGCGACGACGCCGACCTTGAGCGAGAGCCACAGGATCTGCGCTTCGGCGGCGCTCGGCATCAGGGCGCGGTGAAGCCGAAGCGGCGCAGGACCGCGCGGCCGGAGCCCGACAGGAGGAAGCGGCGGAAGCCCTCCGCCTCCGGGTCGCGGCCCGCCGCCACGCGGGCGATGGGATAGCGGATCGGCGGATGGCTGCGCGCCGGGAACACACCGGCCACGCGGACCTTGCCGCTCGCCATGGCGTCGGTGGCGTAGACGATGCCAAGCGGCGTCTCGCCCCGCTCGACCAGCGCCAGCGCGGCGCGGACATTGTCGGCGCGAGCGATGCGCCCCTCCACCTGTGGCCAGAGGCCGAGCGCGGTCAGCGCGGCGCGGCCATAGCGGCCCGCCGGCACGCTGTCGGGATCGGCCATCGCAAGGCGCCCGGTCCCGAGCGCGCGCGCCAGCGGGACGCCGGGCGCGAGGGCGAACCGGACGGTGCTGCCGGCCGGGGCGATCAGCACCAGCCGGTTGCCCACCAGCGGCGCGCGCGTGCCGGGCACCAGCGCCCCGGCCTTCTGCACCATATCCATCCATTCCGCGTCGGCCGAGATGAACAGGTCGGCCGGCGCGCCGGCCAGCACCTGCCGCGCCAGCGCCGGGGAGCCGGCGAAGGAGAGCACGGGCCGCCGGTGCCCGCGCGCCGCCCAGGCATCGGCGGCGGCGTTCAGCGATTCCTGGAGGCTGGCGGCGGCGAGCACGACCGGGCCGGCCGTCGGCGCGGCGGCGGCCGGTGCCAAGGCGGCGATCCAGGCGAGGATCAAGACTAGCCAGTGGCGCGCGCTTCCAGCCATTCCCGTCCCGGCTCCGTCCCCGTGCCGACAGCCATATCGTCCGCCGGCACGGTTGGGAAGCGACCGAAATGGTCCGAATAGCCCAAGGTTTACAGCTGTCCTTAACCTCCGTCCTGGACAAACGAGTCCGACGGGCGAGGAGATGGTGGTGACGGAGTCGATCGGGACACGGGCGCGCGTGGGCTTTGCGCTCATTCTAGCGGCGGTGATGCTATCCGGCCTGGCCGGATTCTGGGCGGCCTGGAGCCAGTCGCGCGCGATGGAGCGGATGCAGGCCGCCGCGACGCTGCTGCGCAACCACATGGACGCCGACATGATGCACGACGCGATTCGCGCCGACGTGCTCAGCGCCATCGCGGCGTCGAAGGGCGCCCCGATCGACATCGCGGAAAGCCGCACCGATCTGGACCAGCATATCTCGCTGCTCGAATCGAACATCGCGGCGGATCGCCGATACACGCCGTCGCCGGCGGTGCGGCAGGCGGCGGCGGCGGTCGAGGGCGACCTGCGCGATTACATCGCCACCGCGCGCGAACTGGTCGGCTCGGCCGATGCCAGCGCCTCGCTGCCGCGCTTCCTCGCCACCTTTTCGCGGCTCGAGGACGGCATGTCCAAGGTGTCCGACACGATCGAGACGCATGTGAAGGAGGTCAACGAGGCCGCGCGCCGGACGGCGACCATCGCGATCGTCCTCATCGCGTTGGGCATCGTCGCGACGATGGTCATCATCGTCCTGATCGCCGGTGCCGGACGCCGACTCCTCGTTCTTCCGCTCACGCAGTTGGCCCATGCCGTGCGGCGGCTCACCGGCGGCGATCTCAAGGTCGAGGTGCCGTCCGCCGAGCGCGGCGACGAAATCGGCCAGCTCGCAAGCTGCGTCCAGGCGCTGCGCGACCAGCTTGCCAGCGCCGACGCCGCCAAGGCCGCGCAGGCCCGGCTGATCGTCGAAAGCGTCGGCACCGGCCTCGCCGCGCTGGCGAGGGGCGATCTCATCACCCGCATCGAGGCCGATCTGGCCCCGCCGTTCGACAAGCTCAAGCACGACTTCAACCGCGCGCTGATGGCGATGAGCGGAACGGTCGGCGTCGTTGCCGATTCGAGCGATGCCATGCAGACGGTGTCGCAGGAAATTCGCCGGGCGGCGCAGGATCTCGCCGAGCGGACCGAGCGGCAGGCGCGCAGCCTGCAAACCGCCGCCGCCGCGATCCAGGATGTCGCCGGCCGCGTCACCGAAACCGCGAGCAACATCGGCGAGGCGCGCAGCTTCATCGCCGATGTGAGCACCGACGCGAGCGTGGGCGGCGAGGTCGTCTCGCGCGCGACGGCGGCGATGGACGCGATCGAGGAGTCATCGACGCGCATCGCCTCGATCATCAGCCTGATCGACGGCATCGCCTTTCAGACCAACCTCCTCGCCTTGAACGCGGGCGTCGAAGCGGCACGCGCCGGCACCGCGGGACAGGGCTTCGCGGTCGTCGCGAACGAGGTCCGCGCGCTCGCCCAGCGTTCGGCCGACGCCGCCAACGATATCAAGCGGCTGATCTCCGCCAGTTCGGAGCAGGTCGCCGAGGGAGTCGGTCTGGTGCGCGAGACCGGCGAGAAGCTGATGCTGATCCGCGACAAGATCAACGAGGTCGGGATGCGGATGAGCGACATCACCGCCACCACCCACAGCCAGGCCGCCGCGCTCGACTCGATCAACCGCACCACCGGCGAGCTTGACCTTCTGACCCAGCAGAACGCCGCCGTCGCCGAGCAGGTCAACGGCGCCGTCGTCGGCCTCGCCCTCAATGCCGATCGCCTCGCCGAGCAGGTCGGGCAGTTCGTGACGCTGCGGCGCCCCGGCGGCGCGGCGGCGCGGCCCGCGCAGATGGCGCTCGCGGCGGGAGGCGGCTATGGCTAGGCACATGATCCGGCTCCCGATCGCGGCCATCGCCCTCGCCCTCGCCGCACCCGCCGCCGCGCAGGAGGACGGGTCCGCGCCGGATGGGCCGCCGCCCGCGCTCGACCTGGCGGCCGTCTACACGGTGGATGTGGGCGCCACCCTGTCCGGCGGGGTCGACCGGCGCGTGCGCGCGCTCGACAATCTCGATCTCGTCGCCGATGCCGATCTCGACCGGCTGATCGGCTGGCGTGGCGCCACGGCCCATGTCTATGTGCTCAACAATCTGGGCGCGCGGCCCAATGACGGCGCCGGCACGCTCCAGGGCGTCGACAACATCGAGGTGGGCCGCGCGCGGCTGCGGCTGTTCGAGGCGTGGATCGAGCAGGATTTCGGCGGCGTCCGGGCGCTCGCGGGGCTCTATGATCTCAACAGCGAATTCTATGCCAATGACGCGGCGGGGCTGCTGATCGCGCCGCCCTTCGGCATCGGATCGGAAGTCGCGGCGACCGGCCCCAACGGCCCGTCGATCTTCCCGTCGACCGCGCTCGCGATCCGGCTGCGCGCCGATGTCGGGGGCGGCTATGTCCAGGCGGCGGTGCTCAACGCGAAGGCGAGCACGCTGGGCGATCATGGCGGCGTCGACACCCGTTTCCGCGACGGCGTGCTGACGATCGCGGAGGTGGGCGGCGGCGACCGGCTGCACCTGGCGGCGGGGGGATGGACGTACAGCAAGCGGCAGGACGACCTGTTCGCGCTCGACGGCGCGGGCGATCCCGTCCGCCGCCGCGCTTATGGCCTCTACGGCCTCGCTGAATGGCGGCTCGACGAGCGCGACGCGGCGGCGACGACGCTGTTCCTGCGCGCGGGCTTTTCCGACGGGCGCACCACTCCTTTTTCCGGCGGGTTCCAGGCGGGCGTGCTGATCGACCGGCCGTTCGCCGCGCGGCCCGAGGGGCAGTTCTCGCTCGGGGTCCACAGCGCCTGGCTCTCCCGCCCCTTCCGCGCGGCGGCGCGGGCGGATGGCGAGCGGCCGGCGCGCCGCGAAAGCGCGGTCGAGGTCACCTATGCCGACCGGCTGACCAGGTTCCTGACCGTGCAGCCCGATCTGCAATATGTCATCAACCCCGGCGGCCTGCGCTCGGCCCGCGAGGCGCTGGTGGGCACGATCAGGATCACGATCGAGATTTGAGGGCGGGACAAGGTCAATCGGTTCAATCGGGTTTGTTCCCCCGCGCAGGCGGGGTGCGTTCCTTACCGCTCCAGCGCCTGCGCGATCAGGCGGCGGCTGTTGGCGATGCCGTAGAGCGCGATGAAACTGCCCATGCGCGGCCCCTGATCGGCGCCGAGCAGCGTCTGGTAGAGCGCCTTGAACCAGTCGCGCAGCGCCTCGAAGCCGTAATGCGGGTCCTTGCCGATCGTGTAGACGATCGTCTGGATCTCCTCCGCCCCGGCATCCTCGGGCAGCGCGGCAAGCTGGGCATCGAGTTCGCGCAGCGCGGCCGCCTCATGCGGCTCGGGCGCGCGGCGGTGGAGCGTCGGGGCGACGAAATCGCGGCTATAGGCGAGCGCGCAGCGGACGAGGCCGGCGAGCCCCGGATAGCGGTCCGCCGTCGCCTCGGGCGCATAGTTGCCGAGATAGGCCCACACCTGCGCCTCGGTCGCGTCGGCGCCCATCACGCCGACGAGGTTGAGCAGCAGCCCATAGCTCACCGGCGGCCCCTCGGCCGGCACGTCGCCGTCGTGGATGTGATGCACCGGATTGCCGAGCCTTTTGTCGAGCGGCTGATCGGCATAGGCGGCGCGGAACTGCTCATATTCGTCGACCGCGCGCGGGATGACGCCGATGTGGAGCTGCTTGGCGCTCCTGGGCTCGCGATAGGCGTAGAAGGCGAGGCTTTCCTCGCTGCCGTAACGCAGCCAGTCCTCGATGCTAAGGCCGTTGCCCTTGGACTTGCTGATCTTCTCGCCATGTTCGTCGAGGAACATCTCGTAGACCAGCCCCTCGGGCTTGCGGCCGCCGAGCACCTGCGCGATCCTGCCCGACTGGACGCCACTGTCGGTCAAGTCCTTGCCGTACATCTCGTAATCGACGCCCTGCGCGACCCAGCGCATCGCCCAGTCGACCTTCCACTGCAGCTTGGCGCCGCCCGCGAAGATGCACTGCTCGACGCGCCGCCCCTCGTCCTCGAAGGCGATGAGCCCGGCCTCGGGATCGAGCACCGCGACCGGCACCTGAAGGACGATGCCGCTCGCCGGGCTGATCGGCAGCACCGGCGAATAGGTCGCCTGCCGCTCGGCGCGGAGCGTCGGCAGCATGATCGCCATGATCGCGTCATAATGGCGCAGGACGCCGCGCAGCGCCTCGTCAAAGGCACCGGAACGGTAGCGCTCGGTCGCGCTCACGAACTCGTAATCGAAGCCGAAGCGGTCGAGGAAGGCGCGCAGCATCGCATTATTGTGGTGCGCGAAGCTCTCGTGACAGCCGAACGGATCGGGGATGGCGGTGAGCGGCTTGCCGAGATGCGCGCGCAGCATCTCGGGCTGCGGCACGTTGTCGGGCACCTTGCGCAGCCCGTCCATGTCGTCGCTAAACGCCACCAGCCGGGTGGGGATGTCCGACATCGCCTCGAACGCGCGGCGCACCATCGTCGAGCGCAGCACTTCGTTGAAGGTGCCGATATGCGGCAGGCCCGAGGGGCCATAGCCGGTCTCGAACAGCACATGGCCCTTGGCGGGCGGGGCGTCCTTGAAGCGGGCCAGCACGCGGCGCGCCTCCTCATACGGCCAGGCGCGGGAGGTGAGAGCGGCGGCGCGCAGCGTGTCGCGGTCGGGCGGCGGGGCGATGATCGTCATCCCCCGCCCTTAGCGGGCGCGGCCGGCGAGCTTAAGCCTTTTTCGCCGTCATTCGCCGCCGCCGCAACGATCGGCCCGATCGGCCGATCTCGCGGCGATGGTTTCCGCAATCTTTACCCTTCGCTGCGATGATGGCCGCGAAGGGAGCGAACCTTGACCAGCTATGTGAGCCGCGGCGAGCGGATTTCGACCACGATCCGGGTTGCCGTCACCACGGTGCTCGACAACCGCCTGGCGACGATCGTCGACCTCACCGAACAGGGCGCGCAGCTGCGCGGCGTGTCGCTGGAGAAGGGCACACGCTTCCAGATCGACTATGGCGGGCAGACGGTGTTCGCGGTGAGCCGCTGGTGCGAGGTGGACCGGACCGGCTGCGAATTTCCGTTCGGCCTGCCCGACGGGCCGCTGCTCGACCAACTCCAGCGCCACCGCGCCGCCCTCGCCGCGCGCCGCGTGCTGCGTTCGGCGGCATCGCCCGTGCGGCCGATCGCGCGGCCGGAGGCGGACTATGCCGCGCGCCACTGACGCGGACGCGCCTCAATAGGCGTTGCGGTGGACCAGCACCCGCACGGTGCTGAACAGGATGCCGACGTCGCGCATCAGGCTCCAGCCGTTGAGATATTCGAGATCGGCGTCGAGCCGGTTCTGCAGATCCTCCCGATGGTTGGTCGCGCCGCGATAGCCGCGCACCTGCGCGAGGCCGGTGATGCCGGGCTTCAAGGCATGGCGGCACCAATATTCGCGATCGACCTCCCAGAACAGCTGGTCGCCGGCGAGGGAGCCGAGCGCGTGGGGACGCGGGCCGACGAGGCTCATGTCGCCCAGCAGCACGTTGATGAGCTGCGGCAGCTCGTCGATGCTCGTCTTGCGGATGATCCCGCCGACGCGCGTGATCCGGTCATCGTCGCGCGCGGCGGAGCGGCGGCCGGCGCTGTCGGCCGTTTCGGCGCGCATACTGCGGAACTTGTAGATCTGGAACATCCGGTTGCCGCGGCCGATGCGGCTCTGGCGGAAAAAGACCGGGCCGGCCGAATCGAGCTTGATCGCGATGGCGACGACGATGAGCAGCGGCAGCAGCGCGATCAGGATCGGCACGGTGAAGGCGAGGTCGAACACGCGTTTCTGCGCGCGCGCCGAAATGCTGAGCGGGCCGCGCGCCACCACCAGCGTGTTGTCGCTGCCGAACTTGCCGATCGCGACCGCGCCGATCCCGCGCAGGCCCGGCGCGATGATCTCGCCGGTGACGTTGGCGCCCTTGAGCACCAGCGCCCAGGCCGCGCGCCGTTCCGAACAGCAATAGACCACCACCCGGTCGTAATGCGCGACGATCGAGCCCAGGCGGTGCATCATGTAGGGATCGTCGACATCGGCGGAAATGCCGAAATCCGACGCGCGGATGATGTCATAGCCGCTGCCCGGCGTCAGCTCGCTGGCGTCTATGTTGTCGATGATGGCAAGCTGCGCGATCAGCTCGCTGCGCGAATAGCGGCGCACCGCGCCCACGAACAGCCGCCGCTCGATCCCCAGCAGCGCCGCCGAGGCGAACAGGCTGATGCCGATGCCGAGCCGCGACACATCCTCGCTCGCCTTGAAAAAGAAGATCGCGGCCAGGATCACCACGATCGCCGTCATCATCGCCGTGAGCGCGCGCCGCACGCTGGCGCCGCTGTTGACGAGCGCGTCGCGCGAATAGGCGTCGGTGGTCAGCGCGAGGATGAAATAGACCGGCGAGAGCAGATAGATGAGCTGGACACCAGCCGGCGCCAGCCATTGCTGGCTGCGCACCAGCGTCGCGCCCACGAAGCTGCCCGCGATGACGATCTGGTCGACGAGGATGAGCAGCAGATAGAGCTGGAAGCGCATCTGCGCGGGGTTGATACGCACGCGCAGCGGGCGCACGTCGACCGGATCGATCGCGACTTCCATCTGCATCGCCGGGCCTGTGTCCTGTCCTTCAGTCAGCGTCTTGTAACCCTGCCATGGCCATTCGGCAAATCGCCAAACGTCATGTTAACCATGATTGACGCGGGAACCGCCGCAGTGGAGGCACGCCTCGTCCCCGATGTTGCTGCAATGCAACATTAACGACGGGCAGGCAAGGCGCTGTGGGCGCCCGCCATGACCTGCTCGTCACCCGAACGGAAAGACGAGATAAGCGACGAGCGCCGCCAGCACCGCCACGAAGATCACCGGGCCGGCCAGACGCGAAAGGCCGCTCACCACCGCTTCCCACGGCGCGGGAGGGGGCAGGGTCGCGGCGCCGAAACGCTGTTCGAGCAAGGCATGCCACTCGTGGACCGGGCTCGACCCGCGTCGCGCGACGGGCACCGGATCAGCCGCGGGGGGCTGCGTGAAGGGCGGCGGCGCCAGCCGCTGCTCGCGCTGTGGCAACATGATCAATCTCCCGCGCGGACGCTTGGACTGATCCATGGTGTAACGCCAAAAAGGCTACCAAGCCTTAAGAAGGCACGGTTAACTAGCGGACAACGATATAGGCCAGCGCGCACAGGGCGGCGACGAACGACAGGCCGCCGGCCGCGCGCGACACCAGCGAACACAGGCCATCGAGCGTGCGGACGGGGTGCAATCCGGGCGGCGGATCGGCAAATGGCGACGGCGAATTGTTCAACATGCGACCTCTCCAGCGTTGCGGCCTCTACGGCTCTTGCCTGACAGACCCTATTGCATAAGGGACGTCCCAAGACGGGGCAAGTTAATACGTGCGGGTGATGTAAAAAGTTTCATCCAACCTCGACCAACATCGCCGCCGACGCCCTTTTCGCAGATGCAGCAAGAATAAAATACGGACATTTTCATAATATATATTGAGCGTCGGCGGTCATCAACCATGTATTGTTCATTATGGGTTGAAATCATTGTTGATCGGAAAGTAAGATTTGACGAAGTTTTTTGATGTGATAGGAGCGACGGGACCGGGGGAAAGAGACCGGCGCGGTTTAAGTCAATTTGGCGATGGTTAACACTGTCCGTCGCAGATCAGGCACCGTCCGCCGCGAGCGGTGTCGATGCGCCGGCCGATGGTCGCGGCGGCGGCGGGATGAAGGGGAAAGTTCGTGAGCGACCTGTCCCGCTTCGCCGCGCTCCACGTCACGCATGGCGATGTCTGGATCGGCGGGAGCGACGGGCGCGTCAAGCGATCCTCGCCGGCGCGGGCGATCGCGCGCGCGGCCGACGCGCCGATGCTGCTCGTCAACGCGCCGCTCACCGGCGCGCGCCTCGGCCATGCCGAACTGTCGGGGCTCGACCTGCTCGAACTCTACGCCTTCCTCTTCCCCGCGCGCTTCGCGGTGCCGACCGCGGCCGGCCTCGCCCGCGCGATGGGGCTCGATCCGCCCGCCGACGACGCCGCCACCGCCGCGCTCATCCCGCGTCTCGCCGCCGCGATGCTCGACCGGATCGGCGCGCCCGACTGGGCCGAGCGCGAGGGCGCGTGGACGGCGGCGCGGCAGCTCCAGAAGCTGCGCTGGCCCTGGGCGGCGCTGGTGGCCGCGCGGCTCGAAAGGCCCGCGCAGGCCGAACGCTGGCTCTTCTCACGCCTGCCCGAATGGGAGGAGCAGCCGCCGCGCCCGCATCCCCGCCCGGTGACGCTCGACCCGGAGGCGGTGCGCGCCGAGCTTGACCGCGTCACCGGCCAGGGCGCCGAGTCGCGCCCCGGCCAGCGCGACTATGCCGCCGCCGCCGCGCAGAGCTTCGCCCCCCGCGCCGCGCGCGACGCGCCCAACCTGCTCCTCGCCGAGGCGGGCACGGGGATCGGCAAGACGCTGGGCTATCTGGCGCCGGCATCCTTGTGGGCGCATGAGGCCGGCGGCGCGGTGTGGATCTCGACCTATACCAAGGCGTTGCAGCGCCAGCTCGACCAGGAGACGCGACGGCTCTACCCCCAGGACCGCGAGCGCGCGCGCAAGGTGGTGGTGCGCAAGGGGCGCGAGAATTATCTCTGCCTCCTCAACCTGGAGGATGCGTTGCAGGGCGGCTTCGCCGGCCGCGCCGCGATCCTGGCGCAGCTCGTCGCGCGCTGGGCGGGCTATAGCCGCGACGGCGACATGGTGGGCGGCGACCTGCCCGGCTGGCTCCCCGCGCTCTTCCGCCGCAACGGCGCCACCGCGCTCACCGACCGGCGCGGCGAGTGCGTCTATGCCGGCTGCCCGCATTACCGCAAATGCTTCATCGAGCGCGCCGCGCGGGCGAGCGCCGACGCCGACCTCGTCATCGCCAATCACGCGCTGGTCATGCTCAACGCCGCGCGCGGGCGGGAGGCGCAGGGGCGGCCGACGCGGCTGGTGTTCGACGAGGGGCATCATCTGTTCGACGCGGCCGACTCGACCTTCGCCGCCGCGCTCACCGGGCAGGAGGCGATCGAGCTGCGGCGGTGGATCATCGGGCCGGAGGGGAGCGCGCGCGGGCGGCGACGGGGGCTTGCCGCGCGCCTTTCCGATGTCGCGAGCTATGATGCCGAGGGCGGCCTGGCGATCGAGGCGGCGCGCGATGCCGCCACCGCCCTCCCCGCCGACGAGTGGCTGAGGCGGCTGGCCGACGACAGCCCCTTCGGCCCGGTCGAGCGGCTGCTCGCCTGCGTGCGCGGCACCGTTTACGCGCGCGCGTCGAGCGGGGGCGAGGCGGACCCCGGCTATGGCCTGGAGACCGAGATCGCCGAGGTCGACGGCGCGCTGGTCGATGCGGCGCAGGACGCGGCCGGGGCGCTCGACGCGCTGCTGCGGCCGCTGATCGCGCTCGGCCGGCGGCTGGAGGCGGTGGTCGAGGAAGCGCCCGACTGGCTCGACGCGGCGGCGCGGGCGCGGGTCGAGGGCGCGCTCGCCTCGCTCGGCTGGCGCTGCGAGCTGGTCGCGGCCTGGCTGGCATTGCTGGCGCGCATCGGTGGGCCGGCGGACCCCGATTTCGTCGACTGGCTGGCGGTCGACCGCTACGAGGGGCGCGAGTTCGACATCGGCGTCCACCGCCGCTGGCTCGACCCGACCCGGCCGCTCGCCGACGTGGTGCTCCGGCCCGCGCATGGCGTGCTCGTCACCTCCGCGACGCTGCGCGCGGGCGGCGACTGGGGCAGCGCGATCGCCCGCACCGGCGCCGCGCATCTGGAACGCGCGCCGGCGCTGTTCGAGGCGCCGAGCCCCTTCGACTATGCGAGCCAGGCCGAGGTGCTGATCGTCACCGACATCAGGCGCGGCGACATGGCCGCGCTGGCCGGCGCCTATGCGCGGCTCATTGAGGCGGCGCGGGGCGGGACGCTCGGCCTGTTCACCGCGATCCGGCGGCTGCGCACCGTCCACGCGCGCATCGCCGACCGGCTGGCGCGCGCCGGGCTGCCGCTCTATGCCCAGCATGTCGATCCGATCGACACCGGCACGCTCATCGACATTTTCCGCGACGATCCGCGCGCCTCGCTGCTCGGCACCGATGCCCTGCGCGATGGGGTCGACGTGCCCGGCACATCGCTGCGGCTGGTGGTGCTGGAGGGCGTGCCCTGGCCCAAGCCCACCGTGCTCCACGCCGCGCGGCGGCTGGCCGGGGGTGGCGGCGCCTATGACGATCGCCTGATCCGCGCGCGGCTGGCGCAGGCGTTCGGGCGGCTCATCCGCCGCGCCGACGATCGCGGCACCTTCGTCATCCTCTCCGCCGCGATGCCGAGCCGGCTGCTCGCCGCCTTTCCCTCCGGCGTGCCGGTGCATCGCGTGACGCTCGACGAGGCGATTATTTCCGTGAGCACGCGACTTGGTTCCGCCGCACATTTGCGGCATGGTCTGCGCGACACGGAAGCCGGGCGGACCTCGACTGCATGAAGACCCTGACGCTGCTGCGCCACGCCAAATCCGACTGGAGCGACGGGGTCCAACGCGATTTCGATCGCCCGCTCAACGGCCGGGGCGAGCGGGCGGCGCGGCTGATGGGCCAATATGCGCGCGCCCAATCGCTCGCCTTCGACCGCGTCCTTGCCTCGCCGGCCGTGCGCGTGACGGAGACGCTGGCGGGGTTCATCGCCGGCTATGGCGCGGACATCGACACGCAGTGGGACCGGCGCATCTATCTCGCCTCCTCCGCGACGCTGCTCGATCTGGTGCGCGATCTGCCCGAGCGCTGCGCGCATGTGCTGATGGCCGGGCACAATCCGGGGCTGGAGGATCTGGTGCTCGATCTCGTCCCCGACGACGGCACGTCGCCGCTGCGCGCCGAGGTGGAGGCGAAGTTCCCGACCGCGAGCCTCGCCAGCCTCAGCTTCGAGACCGGCTGGCGGGAGGCGGCGCCCGGCGGCGCCTCGCTGATCCGCTTCACCCGCCCCCGCGATCTCGACGCGAGCCTGGGGCCGGAGGAGAGTTGAACGCTGTGCGCTCCTCCACTTGTGTGCTCCCGCGAAGGCGGGAGCCCATGGCAGGCAATCCCCCGCCATCCATGGACCCCCGCCTTCGCGGGGGAACGCCGTGGATGGCGATCAATCCAGCAGCGACACCGCGCCGCCATAAATCCGCGCATGGGCACGCAGCGCGTAGCGGTCGGTCATCCCCGCGATGAAGTCGGCGATGTGGCGGCTGCGGTCCGGCTCGTCGGCGTCGCAGGCGGCGTCCCAGCCCTCGGCCATCAGCGCGGGATCGGCCTGATAGGCGGCGAACAGCTCGCCGACCACGCGCCGCGCCCGCGCCGACGCGGCGAGCTGCTCGGGATGGTGGTAGAGCGTCGCGTACATGAAGCGCTTCAAGGCGCGCTCCTCGGCCTGAAGTTCGGGCGAGAAGCAGGCGAGCGCGCGGCCGGCGGCGCGGACATCCTCGACCCGCCCGACCCCGGCCTCCGCCACTCGCGCGCGGGTGTTCTCGATGAGGTCGTTGACCATGAGACCAATCTGGTCGCGCACCAGCTCGCGCACCAGCCGCTCGCGCGGCACGCCGGGATGCCGCGCCGCCACCGCCGCCCAGCCGCGCGCGACGAGCGGCACCGTCAACAACTGGTCGAGCGTCAGCAGCCCGGCGCGCAAGCCATCGTCGATGTCGTGATTGTCATAGGCGATGTCGTCGGCGAGCGCGGCGACCTGTGCTTCGAGTGACGGCCAGCTCTGCAATTCCAGCGGGAAGTCGCCGTCCACTTCGCGCATCGCCCAGCCCGGCGCGGTGACCGGGCCGTTATGCTTGGCGAGCCCCTCGAGCGTCTCCCAGCTCAAGTTGAGGCCGTCGAAGCGCGGATAGGGCGTCTCGAGCCGGGTCAGCATCCGCAGCGTATGGGCGTTGTGATCGAAGCCGCCCTGATCGCGCAGCGCCTCGCGCAGCGCCTCCTCGCCGGCATGGCCGAAGGGCGGGTGGCCGATGTCGTGCGCCAGACACAAGGCTTCGGTCAGATCCTCGTTGAGGCGCAGCACGCGCGCGATCGTCCGGCCGATCTGCGCCACCTCGAGGCTGTGGGTCAGGCGGACGCGGTAATGGTCGCCGTCGGGCGCCATGAACACCTGCGTCTTGTGGCGCAGGCGCCGGAAGCTGATCGAGTGGATGATGCGGTCGCGGTCGCGCTGAAAGGCGTCGCGCGGCCCCCGGCGCGCGCCGTCATCCTCGGCATGGCGCCGCCCGCGTGACCGCGCGGGGTCGCAGGCATGGGCGGCGAGACGTGTCATCTCCGTCTGCAACGGTCGCAACTGAAGGGCATCGTCATTGCGAGGCCGCAGGCCGTGGCCATCCATGGCTGGCGTTGCAGTGGATTGCCGCGTCGGCTGCGCCTCCTCGCAACGACGTCAATCTTGACCGGCAGGATGGCAGCACGCCCCTCACCCCCCCTTGCCCGCGAGCGGCGTCACATCCTCGCCCGCCTCGCTCTGCCAGACGAAACTGTCGGCGCCGGCGCCCTTCAGCTCGGCCTCGAGCGCGCGGGCCTTGGCGGCGGTGGCGAAGGGGCCGACGACGAGGCGGCGGGTCGCGCCCCACTCGGCGGTATAGCCGTCGCGATCGCCGAGCTGGTCGGGATATTTGCGGCGGAAGGTGCGCAGGTCGAAGCCGAGCGCGTTGACGTTGCGCCCGGTGGCGATCTGCACCCAGTAGCGCGAGGGGTTGCGCCTGATCCGCGCCTTCTCCTCCGCCTCGGCCTTTGCCTTGGCCTCGGCTTCGGCCCTGGCCTTGGCGGCCGCGTCCTTCTTCGCCTTCTCGGCGGCGGCGAGGCGCTGGGCCTTGCGCTGTTCGGCCTGGAGCCGGGCGACCTCGTCGAGGTCGACGGCGCTCGACTGGCGCTCCGACTCGGGCACCTCGATCTGCGCCATGATCGCGGCGAGAGAACTGCCCACCGCCGGGGGCGGCGGCGCCACGGCGGCGGCCGGCGCGGGCGCGCTGGCCACGGGGAGGCGTTGCGGTTGCGGCTGCGGATCGAGCGGGCGCTGGGCGGCCGGCGCGCTGGCGAGGACTTGCGGGCGCGGCGCGGGCGCGCTGGCCACGGGGAGGCGTTGCGGTTGCGGCTGCGGATCGAGCGGGCGCTGGGCGGCCGGCGCGCTGGCGAGGACTTGCGGGCGCGGCGCGGGCGGGCGCGGGGTGGCGGCGTTCGGCAGCGGGGCGGCGGCGGGCGCCGAGGGCGTGGCGGGCGCCGGGCTCGACGCCGCGACGCTCGCGGGAGGCGCCGGGCTCTCGTCCGGCCCCTCCTCGTAGGGCGGCGGCTGGAGGTCGTCCGGCACCGTCTGCACCGGCGGGGGAACGGAGGCAGGCACGCGCTTGCGGCGGCTGTCGGCCGGACGCGCCGGCTGGCTCACCGGCGCGGGCGCCGGCGCCGGGCTCGCGGCCGCCATGCGGGTGAGGTCGGTCGGGAACTGGCCGAAGAACACCGCCGCCGCCTTCTGCGCCGGCGTGAGCGCCGCCATCCGCCGCATATAGGGATCGATCGCGTCGGCGAGCTGGCGCGGCATGACGGTGCGCGTGATCTTGCGCGCCTCGTCGTCGCGGCCGTTCATCGCGAGGATGAAGGCGCGGTCGCGCCACGCCGCGCGGTCGGTGGCGAGCAGCAGCGGGTGGAGCTGCTTCTCCGCCTCGGGCAGCTTGCCCGAAATGCCGAGCGAGACGGCATAGCGCCGGATGAGCAGCGGGTCGCTCGGGCTCGATCGCAGCGCCTGGGCATAATCGCGCTGGGCGCGGTCCTGCCAGCCGGCGAGATCATAGGCGAAGGCGCGTTCGCCGAGCCAGGCGCCGCCGCCGCCGATCTGGCCCGACCGCTCGACCTCGTCAAAATAGCCCGCCGCCTCGCGCCCGTTCTTCATCTGCAGCGCGACGCGGGCGAGGCCGAGCTTGGCGCGGGCATTGGCGGCGTCGATGATGTTGGCGCGGGTGTAGAAGCCGCGCGCCGCCTGCACGTCGCCCATCTCGAATGCCGCGTCGCCCGCGCCGACCAGCGCGTCGAGATCGCGCGGATTGGCCGAGAGGCGGGTAAGATTGCGGTTGAGCGTCTCGACCGAGGCCGAGGGGGTCGGCTGCACCACCGCGCCGGACTGCGCGCGCGCGGGGGCGGTGGTGGCGAGGAGGCTCAGGCTCGCGAGGGTCAGCCAGCCCGGTCGGTTACGCTTCATGCCGCCCTTCGATCGACGTTGCAAACGGTCCAGTGGTCACCAACCTCTCCCATTCGCCCTCTCCCCCCGAGGGGAGCGCAGGGGGTGTGTACCGCCGACGGCCGCGACGCGAGGCTTCGCCTCGCTCCCCCACCCCAACCCCTCCCCGCCGGGGCGCGGTTCCTGAACAGGCCACACGATCCCCCGATCCGTTCGGTTCGGGCGACGTCGAGAACCGCTTCCCAACGCCTTGCGTGTCTCGACTTCGCTCGACACGAACGGGACTTGCTCGCCAAACCAGACCTGCCCGACCCTGTCCACTCGCTGAACCGGAGAGGCGGCGCGATGCGAGAGCGCCCGGCCGCGCGACCGCCGCCGCGACACCCTACTGGTTGTTCTGCCGGTTGAGGAAGCGGGGCACGTCGAAGCTGCGCGGCTCGCCGTCGTCCTCGTCCTCGTCGGGCTTGGCATGGCCGCGCGCGAGCGAGGACATGCGCTCGAACAGCGTGCCGCCGCTCGCCGCGGGGCGCGCCGGCTCGGGCTGCGGCGCCGCGAAGGGGGCGGGCGCCTCGACCTGCTCGGCGACGCTGCCCAGGTCGAGCGGCGCCGTGTCGACGGGTTCGGGGCTGCTCAGCACCAGCTCGTCGTCGCCATCGTCGCTGAAACGGGCGACAGGCCGGCTGTCCGCCACCGGCTCGGCCTCGACATAGGGCAGGCTCTCGGCCGGCTCGGGCGCCGCGCGCACCACCGGCTCGGGCTCGGCGACCGGAGAGGGCGCCGGCGCGGCGGGAGTCGCGGTGCGGCCCATGCCGGCGAAGCTGAACGGCTTGCTCTGCGCGGCGGGCTGCGACAGCTCGCTGTCGATGCCGGTGGCGACGACCGACACGCGGATCTTGCCGTTGAGATTGTCGTTGAAGGCCGAGCCCCAGATGATGTTGGCGTCGGGGTCGACCAGCTCGCGGATGTGGTTCGCGGCCTCGTCGACTTCCATGAGGCGCATGTCCTCGCCGCCGACGATCGAGACGATCACGCCCTTGGCGCCGCGCATGGAGACGCCGTCGAGCAGCGGGTTGGCGATCGCCTTCTCGGCCGCTTCCAGTGCGCGGCCGTCGCCCTCCGCCTCGCCGGTGCCCATCATCGCCTTGCCCATCTCCTCCATCACCGAGCGCACGTCGGCGAAGTCGAGGTTGATGAGGCCGGGCATGACCATGAGGTCGGTGATGCCGCGCACGCCCTGCTGCAGCACCTCGTCGGCCATCTGGAACGCTTCCTTGAAGGTCGTGTTCGGGTTGGCGATCAGGAACAGGTTCTGGTTGGGGATGACGATCAGGGTATCGACATGCTTCTGCAGCTCCTCGATCCCCGCGTCGGCCGAGCGCGCGCGGCGCGTCCCCTCGAAGGTGAAGGGCTTGGTGACGACGCCGACGGTGAGCACGCCCTTGGCCTTCGCCGCCTTGGCGATGACGGGCGCGGCGCCCGTGCCGGTGCCGCCGCCCATGCCGGCGGCGATGAAGCACATGTGGACGCCGTGCAGCGCCTCCTCGACCTCGGCGATCGTTTCCTCGGCGGCGGCGCGGCCGATGTCGGGGCGGGAGCCCGCGCCGAGCCCCTCGGTGATGCGCGGGCCAAGCTGGATGCGCCGCTCGGCCGGCGAGGCGTTGAGCGCCTGCGCGTCGGTGTTCGCGACGATGAAGTCGACGCCATCGACCTGCGCGGCGATCATGTTGGCGATGGCGTTGCCGCCGGCGCCCCCGACGCCGATGACGGTAATCCGCGGTTTGAGCTCGTCCACATGGGGCGGGCCGATTTCGATGCTCATCTGTGCGTCACTCCTCCGGGCCTCGCGTGCCGGCCCGCCTGCCTGCTGCTGTCATGCACGAAGCCGAGTCACAATTCATCCACTTTTTAGCCAAATCGACTATCGGCCGCATCCGAATCGCGGCCTGTCAATAGTGGCTGCGGAACGCCGCGATGAGCCGCTGCATCCAGGCCGATCCGGCGGCGCGGTGGACCGTCTGCCGGTTGCTCGGCAGCGCGCGCAGGTCGAGCGGATTGCTCGCCGCGTGGAGCGCGAGGCCGACGAGCGTCGCGAACGCCGGGCCGCGATGCGCCTCGGGCAGCGCGTCGAGCACATGCGGCCGCCCGACCCGCACCGCCCGGCCGAGCGCGGTCTGCGCATAGTCCGCGATCCCCTTGAGGTCCGCGCCGCCGCCGGTCAGCACCACCTGCCGCCCGGCGGGGAAGCGCATGTCCTCGAGCGCGGTCGACACGTCCTTCATCAGCCGGTTCAGGCGCTCGCAGATGACGCCGACCAGCTCGGCGCGGGTGATGCGCCGCCCCTCGGGATGCTCGCCGCCCGGCGCGCCCGGCGCGATCTCGATCATCTCGCGGAAGTCGCGGCGCGACTGCATCGCCGACCCGTAGAAGCATTTGACCCGCTCGGCCTGGCTGCGGCGGATCGCGAAGGCCGAGGCGATGTCGTCGGTCATGTCGGCCGCGCCCATCGGCACCGAGCGCATGTCGACCATCATGCCGCCCGCATAGAGCGAGACATTGGTGACGCCCGCGCCCAGCTCGACCAGCGCGGCGCCGAGGTCGCGTTCTTCCTCGCTCAAACAGGCGAGGCCGGTGGCGACCGGCGCGGCGACGATCGCGTCGACGTCGAGATAGGCGCCACGCACGCAGGTCTCGAGATTGCGCAGCGGCGCGCCGTCAGCCAGCACGACATGCACGTCCACCCCCAGCGTCTCGGCATGGAGCCCGATCGGCCGCTTGACACCCGCGACGCTGTCGAGCGTGTAGAGCGTCGGCTGCGCATGGAGCACCACGCGCCCGTCCGGGTCGATGCTGGCGCGCGCGGTGTCGAGCAGGTCGTCGACATCGGCCTGCTCGATCCGCCGGCCGCCCAGGTCCACCTCGACGCGCGCGATGTCGCTCACCAGGCTGCCGCCCGAAAAGCTCACATAGACATGCTCGATATTGGTGCCGGCGACCTTCTCGGCCTGCTCGACGGTCTCGCGCACCGCCTGTTCGGTGCGTTCGGCGTCGGCGATGAAGCCGCGCCGCACGCCCCGGCTCTCGCGCTGGCCGGTGCCGAGCACGACGAGGTCGCCACTGTCGGTCCAGCCGGCGATGAGCGCCGAGACCTTCCACGACCCGATGTCGATCGCGGTGATGAGCTTGTCCACCCGTGGCGACGGCATGATCCCTGTTACCCCTCCCCCTGGCGCGCCTCGGCTTGCGTGGTCGAGGCGGCCTTCTTCTCCTCCGCCGGCCTGGCCGCTGGAGCGGCCGGCGCCTCCGCCTTCGGCCGGTCCTCGGGCAGGCGCAGCACGAACCTGGTCGGATCGCGCATGTCGAAGCGCAATATGCCGCGCCCCAGCAGCCGGTTGCTGCCGTCGAGCCGCGCGAAATTGACCAGCGCCGCCGCCGCCTGGCTGTCGCCCTCGGGCAGCAGCAGCGTCTCGCCCGACTGGAAGCGCAGATCCCAGCGGCGGTTGCCGACCCAGGTCGCGCCGACCAGCATCGGCTTGAGCGCCGGCGCCGCCTCGAGCAGGTCGCGCAGCGCCGCCGTCATGCGATTGGCACCGGGGCCGACGACGAGCGGCAGGTCGGGCATCGCGCGCGGGTCCACGCGATCCAGCACCACGCCCTGCGCGTCGATGAGGCTCAATTGCCCGCCATGCTGCCAGATCGCGGCGGGCTGGCGCTCGACGATGTCGACCACCAGCGTGTCGGGCAGCCGGCGCGACACGCGCGCGTCCTTGACCCAGCCCAAAGTCAGCAGCCGTTCGCGCACGGTCGCGAGATCGAGCGTGACCATCGACCGATCGACCTCGCCGAGCGCGATGTTGTAGACCGGCATCTCGTCCATCCGCTCGATGCCGCGCACCTCGACCTTGGCGACCTGGAAGCCGGCGCGGGCGGCGGCGCGGGCCAGCTCCTGCTCGGCCATGGCGGGGAGCCCCAGAAAAACGGCCGCGCCCGCGACCGCGCCCGCGACCATCGCCACGATCCCCCAGCTCAGGATGCGGGCGAAGGTCTCGCGGCTCATCGGCAGCAGCGCGATCGCCCGGTCGAGCGCGGTCATCCGCTTTGGGGGTCGCCGGCGCGCCTTGGTGGCGCTGGCGCGCGCGCCGCGTGCCGGTGTGCTGCGGCGGATCGTCGCGCTGCTCATGGCTCTCCCCCTTCCTCCAGTGCCGCCTGTACGATCGCCTCGACGAGATCGGCATAGCTCATGCCCACCGCGATCGCCTGCTCGGGCACCAGGCTGAGCGGCGTCATGCCCGGCTGGGTATTGACCTCGAGCAGAAAGAGCCCGGCCAGCCCCCGCTCGTCGTCCCAGCGGAAATCGGATCGCGAGCAGCCCCGGCAGCCGAGCAAGCGATGCGCGCGCAGGGCGATGTCCATCGCCGCCGCCGCGATCTCCGCCGGAATCTGCGCGGGGCAGATATGGTCGGTGAGGCCGTCGGTATATTTGGCGTCATAATCGTAGAAACCGCTTTTGGGCCGCAGTTCGGTGACGCCCAGCGCGCGGTCGCCGAGCACCGCGACGGTCAGCTCGCGCCCCCTGATGAACGGCTCGGCGAGCAGCGTCGGGAAGTCGTGCCAAGGCCCGGCGCTGTCGCGCGCGATGGGCGTGCCGGCATTGCCGCCGGCGGTGACGATCGCGACGCCGACCGAGGAACCTTCGTTGACCGGCTTCACCACATAGGGGCGCGGCAGCGGATCGGCGGCGAACAGGCTCTCGCTCGTCACGACCGTGCCGGCGGGCATCGGGATGCCGGCGGGGACGAGGACGCGCTTGGTGAGTTCCTTGTCGATCGCCACCACCGATGTCGCCATGCCGCTGTGCGTGTGGCGCAGGCCGAGAAGGTCGAGCAGCGCCTGCACGCTGCCATCCTCGCCGGGAACGCCGTGGAGCGCGTTGAACACGAGATCGGGCGCGGCGTCGAGCAGCCGCGCGGGGAGCGTCCGCCCCTCGGCGGGCGAAGCGCCCATGTCCATCCGCGTGACGCGATGCCCCCGCTCCGCGAGCGCGCGCGCGATCCCCTCGCCGCTGGTCAGCGACACCGCCCGCTCGGCCGACCAGCCGCCCATGAGGACGAGGATGTTCATGCAACGCTGCCGTCGGAATGATGCACGCGAAGACGCGAAGACGCGAAATTGCTGTGTCCGTTGACGATCCGTTTGACGCCGTCGCCGAACGTCGGCGCGCCGAAGTTGAGCAGCAGTCCGAGAGTCCGTCCCGTCAGTCGCAGGTACGTTAGGAGTTGCTTGCCATGCGCCTTGTTCAGCATCTCGACCGACTTGATTTCGACGATCAGTTGATCGTCGATGAGCAGGTCAAGCCGGAAAGCATCGTTGAAATCGAGCCCGTCGAACTGAAAACTCACAGGTTTCTGCCGCTCGACTGACAGACCCACGCGCGCCAGGGCGCGCGCAAGCACCGTTTCATACACGCTTTCGAGCAGACCCGGCCCCAGTTCCGCGTAAAGCTTGTAAGCCGTATCGACGACGATCCGCGCGCTCTCCTCGAGGTCACGCGCCCCTTCGCGCATTCGCGGCTTCGCGTGAGAGACAGTATCTCCACTCATCCCCGTCCCACCCGCCGGATTTCCCATTCGAGGCTGACGCCGCTCTTTGCCAGCACCCGCGCGCGGACCTCTTCGCCGAGTGCCTCGATGTCGGCGCTGGTCGCGGTGCCGGTGTTGATGAGGAAGTTGGTGTGCTTCTCCGACACCTGCGCGCCGCCGCGCGTCAGGCCGCGGCAGCCGGCCTCGTCGACGAGCTGCCAGGCCTTGTGGCCGGGCGGGTTCTTGAAGGTCGAGCCGCCGGTCTTGCTGCGCAGCGGCTGCGAGGCTTCGCGCGCGGCGGCGATGCGGTCCATCTCGGCCTGGATCGCTTGCGGCTCGCCGGGGACGCCCCGGAACTGCGCGGCGATCACCACCGCGCCTTCGGGCAAGGCGCTATGGCGGTAGGTGAAGCCGAGGTCGGCGAGCGGCATCGTCACGCGTTCGCCCGAGCGCAGCACGACCTCGGCCTCGACGAGGATGTCCCTGACCTCGCGGCCATAGGCGCCCCCGTTCATCCGCACGAAGCCGCCGACGGTGCCGGGGATCGAGCGCAGGAATTCGAGCCCCGCGATCCCCGCGTCGCGCGCCTTGCTCGACACGAGAATGCCCGACGCGCCGCCGCCGCAGCGCAGCGTCGTCGCATCGACCCGTTCGACGGTGGCGAACGCCTTGCCGAGGCGGACGACCACCCCCGGCACGCCGCCGTCGCGCACGATGAGGTTGGAGCCGAGGCCGAGCGCCATCACCGGCATCGCCGGATCGAGCGCGGCGAGGAAGGCCGTAAGGTCGTCGGCGTCGGCGGGCTCGAACAGCCAGTCGGCCGCGCCGCCGCTCTTGAACCACACCAGCGGCGCGAGCGGGGCGGCGGGGGTGAGGGTGCCGCGCACGGACGGGAGGGAGAGGGTGGCGGTGGTCATGCGGCCTCCGCTCTGTGTTCCCGCGAAGGCGGGAACCCATGGACCCCCGCCTGCGCGGGGGAACGGACTCGGATCGGCAGGGACAATCCGTCGATCACCCCAGCCGCTCCGTCACCGCGCCGGCGAGCCCCGCCGCCCACTTCGTGATGTCGCCCGCGCCGAGGCAGATGACCATGTCGTCGGCGCGCAGATCGGCGGCGAGCGCGTCGGCGAGCGCGGCGGCGCCCGCGATCGTCGCGGCGGCGCGATGGCCGCGGCGCTTGAGCCCGGCGACGAGCGCGTCGGCGTCGACACCCTCGATCGGCGCCTCGCCGGCGGGATAGACCGGCGAGACCCACACGATGTCGGCGTCGTTGAACGCCTGGCTGAACTCGTCCATCAGGTCGCGCAGGCGGGTGAAGCGGTGCGGCTGGACGACCGCGATCACGCGCCCCCGCGCCCCCTCGCGCGCGGCGGCGAGCACGGCGCGGATCTCGACCGGGTGGTGGCCGTAATCGTCGATGATGGTGGCGACGCCGCCATCGACCGCCACCTCGCCCACCTTGGTGAAGCGCCGCTTGACCCCGCCGAAGCCGGCGAAGCCGGTGCGGATCGTCGCGTCGTCGATCCCCATCTGCAGCGCGACGCCGATCGCGGCCATGGCGTTCAAAACATTGTGCCGGCCGGGCATCGGCAGCGCGATCCCCTCGATCCGCCGCACCGATCCATCGCGCGCGCGCACCTGCACGTCGAAGCGGTTGCCGCCGGGGATCGGCGTCACGGTGTCGCCGCGGATGTCGGCCTGCGCCGAAAAGCCGTAGGTGACGATGCGCCGGTCCTGCACGCGCGGCAGGATCGCCTGCACCTCCGGGTGGTCGAGGCAGAGCAGCGCGGCGCCGTAGAAGGGCACGTTCTCGACGAACTCGACGAACGCGTCCTTGACCGCGTCGAAGCTGCCATAATGGTCGAGATGCTCGGGATCAATGTTGGTGACGACGGCGATCGTGCCGTCGAGGCGCAGGAAGCTGCCGTCGCTCTCGTCCGCCTCGACCACCATCCAGTCGCTGCTGCCCAGCCGCGCGTTCGAGCCGTAGCTGTTGATGATCCCGCCGTTGATGACCGTGGGGTCCACCCCGCCCGCGTCGAGCAGCGCGGCGACCATCGAGGTGGTCGTGGTCTTGCCGTGCGTGCCCGCGACCGCGACGGTCGACTTGAGCCGCATCAGCTCGGCGAGCATTTCGGCGCGGCGGATGACGGGGACGCGCTTTTCGAGCGCCAGCTCGACTTCGGGATTGCCGCGCTTGATCGCGGTCGAGGTGACGACGACGGCGGCGTCGCCCAGATTCTCGGCCCGGTGGCCGATCATCACGGGAATGCCGCGCTCGCGCAGATGGGCGATGACATAGCCTTCGGCCACGTCGCTGCCCTGCACGCGGTAGCCCATATTGTGCATCACCTCGGCAATGCCCGACATGCCGATGCCGCCGATGCCGATGAAGTGGATGGTGCCGATGTCGGTCGCGACGCCTTTCATGCCGGCGCTCCCTGAAGCTTGCCGCTGGCCCTGGCGGGCGTGGGGCGGAGCACGGTGGTCATGCCGGGCGCGGCGCCGGCGCTCTCGATGAGGTCGGCCAAGTCCCTGGCCGCGTCGGGGCGGCCGCAGGTCCAGGCGCGGCGGGCGGCGTTCTGGAGCGCGCCGGGCTCCATGGCGAGCTTCTGCATCTGCTTGGCCAGCTCGACCGGCGTGAACTGCGCCTGCGCGATCGCGCGCGCGCCGCCGGCCTGCACCATCTCGCGGACATTATAGGCCTGATGGTTGTCCATCGCGGTCGGCAGCGGGACGAGGATCGCGGGGCGGCCGGCGACGGTCAGCTCGGCGATGGTCGAGGCGCCCGCGCGCGCGACGACGAGATGCGCCCAGCCCAGCTTCTCGGGAAAATCGAGGATATAGGTCGAGAGGTCGGCGGGGATTTCCATCTGCCGATAGGTCTCGCGCACCCGCTCGATATCCTCGGGCCGGCATTGCTGCGTCACCTGGAGCCGGCGGCGCAGGCTCAGGGGCAGGAGCGACAGCCCCTCGGGCACCACGGTCGACAGGATCGTCGCGCCCTGGCTGCCGCCGGTGACGAGCAGGCGCAGCACGCTGTCGTCGGAGAAGACCGGGAACTCCTCCGACCGCAGCGCGAGGATCTCGTCGCGCACGGGATTGCCGACCAGATGCACCTTGGCCTCGTGACGCTTGTCGAGCCGGCGGACATCGGGATAGGCGGTGGCGATCGCGTCCACCCGCCCCGCCAGCGATCGGTTCACGCGGCCAAGGACGGCGTTCTGCTCGTGGACGATCGTCGGGATGCGTTCCTTCAAGGCGGCGAGCAGCGCGGGCATCGCGGGATAGCCGCCGAAGCCGACGACGGCGGAAGGCGCGAAGGTCTCGTAGAGGCGCCGCGCCATCGCCCGGCCCGCGAGCACGCCGCGAATACCGCCCGGCCAGCTGCGCGGATCGCGGGTGATGCGGCCGGCGGGGAGGACGTGGACCTGGCTCCTGTCGAAGATGCCGGGGATCTTCGCGCCGCGCTCGTCGGTGACCAGCGCGACATGATGGCCGCGCGCGATCAGCGCCTCGGCGACGGCATGAGCGGGAATCAGATGCCCGCCGGTGCCGCCGGCGGCGAGGACATAATGGCGCGAAACTGTCATCGGCCGCTCCATCGCACATAGGGGGTACGCGCCAGATAGGGATTGCGCCGCGTAAAGGCGAGCAGCAGCCCGACCCCGATGCACAGCGCGATCATCGACGACCCGCCATAGCTGATGAAGGGCAGCGTCATCCCCTTGGACGGGAAGAGCTGCGTGTTGACGCCCATGTTGATGATCGCCTGCAACGCCATTTCCATCGTGAGCCCGGCGGCGGCGAGGATGATGAACGGATCGTCCTCGTCGAGCAGGCGGACCATCACCCGCACCACGATCGCGGCATAGACGAGCGCGATGGCGATGCAGGCGAGCAGGCCGAACTCCTCGCCGATGACCGAGAAGATATAGTCGGTGTGCGCCTCGGGCAGGTGGAACTTGGCCTGGCCGCCGCCGGGGCCGACGCCGGTGAAGCCGCCATTGGTGATCGTCGCGCGGGCCAGCTCGACCTGGGTCGGGCCGCCGCCCGCGTCGGTGCCGAGGCCGAGGAAGGCGTTGATGCGCTCGCGCCCGTTGGCGTAGAAGAGATAGGCCGCGACGAACAGCGCCAGCGCCCCCGCCCCCAGCCCCGCGATCGCGCGCATCGAGACGCCGGTGAGCAGCAGCAGACCCGCCCAGACCGCGCAATAGATGACGGTCTGGCCGAAATCGGGCTGCTTCATGAGCAATATGGCGACGATGCCGGTGAGCAGCGCGGTGAGCGGGATGACGGGCAGCGCCTTGTCCTTGGCGCGCAGCGAGAGCAGCCAGGCGAGGCTGACGACGAAGGCGGGCTTCAAAAACTCCGACGGCTGGAACCGCAGGAAGCCGGTGCCGATCCACCGTGTCGCGCCGTTGATCGAGGTACCGATCAGCGGCACCATCACCAGCAGCACGGTGCAGAAGGCGGCGAGGAACATCGCGAAGCGCCGCGCCTGGACGCGCGGCAGCATCGAGATGACGAGCATCACCGGCAGCCCGAGCCCGGCCCAGAGGAACTGGCGGTAGAAATAATGGAGCGGATTGACCGCGACCGCGCTCGTCGAGCGGTCGATCGCCGCGACCGGCGAGGCGGCGGCGACGGCGACAAGGCCGATGCAGATGAGGATGAGGATGAGCGCGAGCAGCACCCGGTCGATTTCCCAGAACCAGATCGCGAGCGCCGAGCGCCCGCGCGGCAGCGGCCGCCCCACCCGCCCGGCGGCGACGCCGGCAAAGGGCGGCTCAAAGGCGAAGCTGCGCTGGCCCTCGCCGGTCGCCGGCGCCTCGCCCTGTCCCGACCGGCCGATCATGCCCTGACCTCCCCGAGCGCGGCGACCGCCGCCTTGAACGCTTCGCCGCGCGCCTCGTAATCGCGGAACTGGTCGAAGCTGGCGCAGGCGGGCGAGAGCAGCACCACGTCACCCGGCGCGGCGTTGCGCGCGGCATCGGCGACGGCGCTCACCAGCAGCTCCGATTCGGTCACCGGCATCAGCGGGCGGAGCAGCTCGGCAAAGCGCGGCCCCGCATCGCCGATCGTGTAGGCATGGGCGATATTGGGAAAGCCGCCGGCGCACGCGTCGAGATCGTCGCTTTTGGGCAGGCCGCCCAGAATCCAGTGGATGCGCGGGCGGCCGTCGATCGCCGGCCAGGCGGCGAGCGCGGGCGCGGTCGAGGCGGGATTGGTCGCCTTGCTGTCGTTGACGAAGGTGACGCCGTGGCGCCGCGCGACGATCTCCATGCGGTGCGGGAGACTGGTGTAGCTGGCGAGCCCGCGATTGACCTGCTCGTGCGACAAGCCGAGCGCGAGGCCGGTCATGCGCGCGGCCCAGGCATTTTGGGCGTTATGCGGGCCTTGCAGCGCCGGCCAGCCCGGCTGCTCGTCGGCAAAGTCGGTCTCATAGCTGCCGCCGAACCATTGCGTCAGCTCGGCGCCCGTGGCGAGCGCCATGACCGCGTCGTCGAGCCCGTTCTCCCGGCTCGCGACGATCGCGACATGCGCCGGGCTCTGCATGTCGAGCAGGCGGACCTTGGCGGCGCGATACGCCTCAAAGCTCTCATAGCGATCGAGATGATCGGGCGTGATGTTGAGCAGCACCGCCACGTCGCAATCGAGGCTGTAGGTGAGGTCGATCTGGAAGCTCGACAGTTCGAGGACGTAGATGCCGCCGGCCGGCAGCGGCGCCTGCCCCAGGATCGGGAGGCCGATATTGCCGCCCATCATGGTGGGGATGCCGGCCTGCTTGATGATGTGGTGGACGAGCGCGGTGGTGGTCGACTTGCCGTTGGTGCCGGTAATGCCCACGACGCGGTGCGGTGGCAGGTCCGGCCGGGCGAGCGCGAACAGTTCGATGTCGCCGATCACCGGCACGCCGGCGGCGTCGGCATGGGGCTTGATCGGATGGCGGTTCAAGGGCACGCCGGGCGAGACGACGACGCCGTCATAGCCGGCAAGGTCGAGCCCCAGCGGATCGGCGAGCGCCGCGAGGCCGGCAACCGCCTCGCGCGCCTCCTCCCGGCTGTCCCAGGCGGTCACCGACGCGCCGCTCGCCGCGAGCGCCTGCACCGCCGCCAGCCCCGACCGCGCGAGGCCGAGCACGGCATAACGCTTGCCGGCAAAGGCGCGGCTGACGATCACCGCAGCTTCAGCGTCGCGAGGCCGGCGAGCGCCAGCACGAAGGAGACGATCCAGAAGCGGATCACCACGGTCGATTCGGCCCAGCCCAGCTGCTCGAAATGATGGTGGATCGGCGCCATCCTGAAGATGCGCCTGCCGGTGCGCTTGTAGTAGAAGACCTGGATGATGACCGACAGCGCCTCGACCACGAAGAGGCCGCCGATGATCGCCAGCACGATCTCGTGATGCGCGACCACCGCGATGACGCCGATCGTGCCGCCCAAGGCCAGACTCCCCGTGTCGCCCATGAACACCGCCGCCGGAGGCGCGTTGAACCAGAGGAAGGCGAGTCCCGCGCCGATGATCGCCCCGCAAAGGACCGTCAGATTGCCCGCGCCGGGCACATGCGGGATGCCGAGATAGGCGGCATAGTCCGCGCGGCCGACGATATAGACGATCAGCGTGAACGCCATGCAGGCGATGATGACCGGCATCGTCGCGAGCCCGTCGAGCCCGTCGGTCAGGTTCACCGCATTACCGAACGCGACGATCACGAACGCGCCGAACACATAATAAAGCGGCCCGAGGTCAATGGGGGCGCCGGTCCAGAAGGGGAGGTAGAGGCCGGTCCCGTTCTGCTGCACGATGAGCCAGGTCGCGCCGCCCGCGATCAGGAACTCGATGAGGAGGCGCAGGCGGGCCGACAGGCCCTTGTGGCTCGCCTTGGTCACCTTGTCATAATCGTCGAGGAAGCCGAGCGCGCCGAAGCCCAAGGTCACGAACAGGCAGGCCCAGATGTAGATCGACGAAAGGTCCATCCACAGCAGCACCGAAATGCCGAGCGCGGTGAGGATCATGAGCCCGCCCATGGTCGGCGTGCCGCGCTTGGCGAGGTGGGTCTGCGGCCCGTCGGCGCGGATCGGCTGCCCCTTGCCCTGGCGCACGCGCAGCCAGCCGATGAAGCGCGGACCGATGACGAGGCCGATGAACAAAGCGGTGACGATCGCCCCGCCGGCGCGGAAGCTCAGGTAACGGAAGAGGTTGAGCACGCCCGCGAAATCGAGCGACTGCGCCATCCAGAACAGCATTATGACCCTCCGCCGGCGAGCGCCGCGACGAGCCGCGACAGGCCGACACTGTTCGATCCCTTGACCAGCACCGCGTCGCCCGCGCGCATCGCGTCGCGCAGCGCGGCGGTGGCCGCGGCGGTGTCGGCGACATGGCGGACATCGACGCTGCCGGCAAGAGCGCGCGCGAGCGGCGCCATCTCCTCGCCGACGAGAATGGCGAGATCGACGCGCGCCGAGAGCAGCGGATCGGCGAGCCCGTCGTGCAGTTCGTCGCTGAGGTCGCCCAGTTCCTTCATCGCGCCGAGCACGGCGATACGGCGCGTCGCCGGTTCGGCGCCCAACTGGGCGAGCGTCGCGGCCATCGACGCGGGATTGGCGTTGTAGCTCTCGTCGATCAGCAGCGCCTCGCCACCGTCGAGCGCGATCCGCCGCCGCTCGCCGCGCCCCGGCAGCCCCGGCAGCTCGGCGAGCGCGAGGCCGGCGGCGGCAAGGTCGCCGCCCAGCGCATCGACCGCCGCGATGATCGCGAGCGCGTTGGTGACCCAGTGCGGCCCGGCGGCGGCGACGGTGAAGCTCAATTGCGCGTCGGGCAGCCGCGCGGTCACCATCGTCCCGCCGCCGGCGACCGGCATGGTATCGACCGCGCAAACGTCCGCCTCGCGCGAGAGGCCGAAGGTGACGACGCGCGCGGCGTGCCTGCGCGCCTTCGCCAGCAGCCGGTCGGCATGGGGCGCCTCGATCGGCAGAATCGCGACGCCGCCGGGCTCGAGCCCCTCGAAAATCTCCGCCTTGGCGTCGGCGATCGCCTTGAGGCTGCCGAGATTGCCGATATGCGCCGGGGCGATGGCGGTGACGATGGCGACATGCGGGCGGACCAGCGCGGTCAATGCGGACAGCTCGCCGGCATGGTTCATCCCCATCTCGAACACGCCGAACCGGCTGTCGCGCGGCATCCGCGCGAGGCTGAGCGGCACGCCGACATGATTGTTGTAGCTCTTGACCGATCGGTGGACGCGGCCCGGATCGGCGCGGTCGAGCGCGCGGAACAGCGCTTCCTTGACGCCGGTCTTGCCGACCGATCCGGTGACGCCGACGATCCTGCCTTGCGTGCGCGCCCGGCTCGCCCGGCCGAGCGCGTCGAGCGCGGCGGCGGTGTCGGCGACGCGGACATGCGGACCGTCGACGGCCCGGTCGGCGATCGCCCCGGCGGCGCCGGCGGCGAAGGCGCGGTCGGCATAGTCATGGCCATCGGCCTGTTCGCCCTTCAGCGCGACGAAGAGATCGCCCGGCCCCACCTCGCGGCTGTCGAACGCGACGCCATCGACCGCGAAGCCGGCCGAGGGCGCCCCGCCCGTCGCGCGCGCGATCTCCGCCGAGGTCCACAGGCTCACGCCGCGCAGTCCCGCGCCACGGTCACATCGTCGAAGGGCAGCACGCGGTCGCCGATGATCTGGCCCTGCTCGTGCCCCTTGCCGGCGAGGAGGACGATGTCCTCGGCCTTGGCTTCGGCGATGGCGGCGGCGATGGCGGCGCGGCGCCCGCCGATCTCGACCGCGCCGGGCGCGCCGCCCAGGATCGCGGCGCGGATCGCGGCCGGGTCTTCGCCGCGCGGATTGTCGTCGGTGACGATGACATGGTCGGCCATGTCGGTGGCGACGCGGCCCATCAGCGGCCGCTTGCCCGCGTCGCGGTCGCCGCCCGCGCCGAAGACGACGATGAGCCGGCCGCGCGTGTGCGGACGCAGCGCCTCGATCGCGGCGCGCAGGCCATCGGGCGTGTGGGCATAGTCGACATAGACCGGCGCCCCCGCCCGCGTGATGACCGCGCGCTCGAGCCGCCCGCGCACCGGCTGGACGCGGGCGAGGAGGCCGAGCACCTGCGCGATGTCGCCGCCGGTCGCGATGACGAGCCCGGCGGCGGTGAGCGCGTTCGCCGCCTGATAGGCGCCGATCAGCGGCAGGATGACCTTGTGCGTCCCGCCCGCCGCCTCGACCGTCAGCGCCTGGCCGAGTTGCGTGGGCGTGCGCGCGACGAGGCGCAGCGCCTCGCCCCGCGTCCCCACCGTCATGAGCGTCAGGCCGCGCCGCGTGACATGCTCGATCGCGCGCGCCGACCAGTCGTCGTCGGCCCAGACGACCGCCGTGCCGTCGCCATCGACCACCTCGTCGAACAGCCGCATCTTGGCGGCGAAATAGGCATCCATCGTGCCATGATAATCGAGATGGTCGCGGCTCAGGTTCGTGAAGGCGGCGGCGCGGACGGGCAGCCCCTCGGTGCGATACTGGTCGAGGCCGTGGCTCGACGCCTCGAACGCGGCATAAGTGATGCCCTCGCGCTTGAGGCCGTGCATGTTGGCGAGGAAGGTGACGATGTCGGGCGTGGTGAGCCCGGTCGAGACCTGATCGACCGCGGTGGTCACGCCGAGCGTCCCGATCGACGCCGCCTTGTGCCCCAGCATCCGCCAGAGCTGGCGCGTCAGCTCGACAGTGCTCGTCTTGCCGTTGGTGCCGGTGACGGCGACCACCGTCTCGGGAAAGGGCGCGAAGAAACGCGCGGCGAGCCGGGCGAAGAGGCGGCGCGGCTGCGGATCGGCGATGTGCGCGGCGCCCGCCACGGTGGCTTCGGCCCGCGCGACCACCGCGATCGCACCGGCGGCGATCGCGTCGGCGATATAATCCTCGCCATTGACGCGCGCGCCCTGGAACGCGCCGAAGACGGTGCCCGGCGCGACCTTGCGATGGTCGATCGCGAAGCCCGTCACCTCGGCATCGCCGACGGGGCCGACCAGTTCCTCCACAAGCGCCGCGAGCCGCATCACTCCTCTCCCTTCGGGTTCCACAGCAAGGGCAGGAGCTCGGAGATGTCAACGTCGCGATTGGCGTCGGGATAGACGCCGAGCAGCGGGCCGGCCCGCTCGACGAAGCGCTTGACGACGGGCGCGGCGGTGAAGGCGGCGGTGCGGACGCCGCCATTGGCGGGATCGCCCTTGGGCTCGTCCATCATGACGAGCACGACATAGCGCGGCGCTTCCATCGGGAAGGCGGCGGCGAAGGTGGTGACGAGCGAGCTGCGCGCATAGCCGCCCTGGAACGGCTTTTCGGCCGATCCGGTCTTGCCGCCGACGCGGTATCCCTTGGCATCGGCGCTGCGGCCGGTGCCGACGGAGACGATCATGCGCAGGAGCTGGCGCATCCGCGCGCTGGTCGCGGCGGAAAAGACGCGGCGGCCGGCGGGCACCTGGTCGGGCCGCAGCCTGAGCACCGTCGCGGGACGCCAGAGGCCGCCGTTGACGAGCGCGGCATAGGCGCTGGCGAGGTGCAGCGGCGTCACCGCGATGCCATGGCCATAGGCGACCGTCATCGTCGTGACGCGCCCCCAGCTCGTCGGCCAGAGCGTCCCCGCGCGCTCCTTAAGCTCGATCGAGGGGCGGCGGTCGAACTCAAGGTCTCGATAGAGGCGCTGGAGCGGCGCCGGCCCCATCTCGTCGGCGATGCGCGCGGTGACGATGTTGGAGCTGTGGACCAGCGTCTCGGGCACGTTGAGCCAGCGGTTCAGGGGATGCAGGTCGCGAATGCGGTAGCCGCCGACCTGGAGCGGCGCGGTCGCGTCGTAGCGCCTGGCCATGCTGGTGACGACGCCGGCGTCCATCGCGGCGGCAATGGAGAGCGGCTTGAAGGTCGAGCCCAGCTCGTAGACCGACTGGACGACATCGTTGCGCCGCGCCTCGCGCGTGGCCTCGGTCAGCTTGTTGGGATTGAACACCGGCAGCGACACCATGGTGATGATCTCGCCGGTATTGGCGTCCATAACGAGGCCCGCCGCGCCCTTCGCCTGTTGGGCCACCATCTGCGCGTAAAGCTCGCTCTCCATCGCCGCCTGCACGCGCGAATCGAGCGAAAGGACGAGCGGCTCGCCGCGCTCGCCCGCGCTCGTCAGCCGCTCGTTGAAGGCGCGCTCGACACCCATGCCGCCCTGATTGTCGAGCCCGGTGAAGCCCAGCAGATGCGCGGCGAGCGAGCGCTGCGGATAGAGCCGCTCCTTCTCGCGCGGGAACTCGATGCCGACATCGCCCAGCGCGTTCACCGCCGCCACCTGTTCGGGCAGCGCGCGGCGGCGCAGGTAGAGCCAGCGCTTCGGACTGGTGAGCAGGCCATAGAATTGCGGCGCGGGGGTATCGGGGAAAATGTCGTGCAGCCGCGCGGCCAGCTCGACCGGATCGCCCATCAGCCGGCGCGGACGCACCGCGATCGAATAGGCGTCGATCGTGCGGGCGAGCGGCTCGCCATGGCGATCGACGATGTCGGCGCGCGGCGGCACGATGGCGCTCGGCGGGCCGCCGGTGCCCGCGCCGTCGACGAAGACTCCCATCCAGGCCATCCGCCCGGCGAGCATCAGCGTCCCGGCGAGGAACAGCAGCATGACGAGCATCAGCCGGCTGTGCGCCACCGTCGTCATGTCGATCCGCTCGGGAGCGGCCCTGGTGTCGACGGGGCGCGCGAGGACGGTCGCCATCAGCGCGGGCTCTTGCGTCGTTCCGCCGCCGCCTGGGCACCGATGTCGCTGAGCGTGCGGTCGTCGAGCAGCTTGGCGTCGAGCATCGCCATCCGCTCGGCGCGCTTGGCCGTGGCGCTGGGCGCCGGGATCGTGCCCGCCACCGCCGGCCTGGCCCTGGGCGCCGGCTCGGCCGCCTTGGCGGTGCGGACGAGCGACAGATCCTCGCGCACCGGCGCGGGCGCGGGCGTCGCGGGCGCCGCGGCCGCCGGCGCGTCCGCCGGGCTTTCGACCATCGCCGTCATGACGGGCGGCGCGACATAGACCGGGCCATTGGGCTGGATGCGGTCGAGGCTGGCGAGCGCGCGCTCGCCGTCGAGATATTGCGCGGCCTGGGGCGCGGAATAGCGGAAGTCGTCATTGTTCCACTGTTCGAGCTGGCGCATCGAGGCGCGCGCGGCCATCTCGGTCTCGAGATAGCGCACGTCGGCGCGGGCGCGGTAGATCTGCCGCTCGGCCGCGTGCAGCGCGTTGCGCTCGGTCGCGGCGCGCAGCGAGACGAGATAGGCGCCGAGCGCCCCCATCGCGACGAGGAGGATCCAGAACAGGCTCTGCAGGCGCTTGACGGCGATCATGCGGCTCTCCCGGTGGGCTGCGTCCAGGCGTGGGCGGCGGTGCGGACGGCGCTGCGCAGCGTGGCGGAGCGGGCGCGCGGGTTGCGCGCGAGTTCGGCCGCCCCGGCCCGCACCGCGCGGGCCGGCGGCGCGAAGCTGGGCGCGCGCGCCGGGGCGAGGCCGGGGCGGTGGCGCGACCCCTGCCCCTCGCCGCCGCTCCGCTCGCGCAGGAACTGCTTGACGATGCGGTCCTCGAGGCTGTGGAAGGTCACCACCGCCAGCCGCCCGCCCGGCGCCAGCAGCGCCTCGGCGGCGGCGAGGCCGCGCCGAAGCGCGTGAAGCTCCCCGTTCACATGGATGCGGATCGCCTGAAAGGCGCGGATCGCCGGGTCTTTCCTGTCATGCGGCTGATGGCCGAGCGCGCGGCGGACCACGGCGGCGAGTTCGGTCGTGGAACGCAGCGGCCGCGCGGCGACGATGGCGCGGGCGACGCGGCGCGAGCGCGGCTCCTCGCCATAATGGTAGAGGATGTCCGCGATCGCGCCCTCGTCGGCGCCGTTGAGAAGATCGGCGGCGCTCTCGCCCGCCTGGCTCATTCGCATGTCGAGCGGGCCGTCCGCCTGCACGGAAAAGCCGCGCGCGGGCCGGTCGAGCTGCATCGAAGAAACGCCGATGTCGAGCACCACGCCCTCGACGCGGCGCACGCCCGCTTCGGCGAGCAGCCGCTCCATGTCGGCATAGTCGCCGCCAAGCAGCGTGATCGCGCCGCCCGCCGCCGCGACCGCCGCCTGCCCCTCGGCGAGCGCGTCGGGATCGCGGTCGATCGCATAGACCCGCGCCCCCGCCCGCGCCATGGCGAGGCTGTAGCCGCCCGCGCCGAAAGTGCCGTCGACATGGCATTCGCCGGGGGCAATGGCGAGCGCGGCGAGCACGTCGTCGAGGAGGACGGGGATATGGGGCGCGGCGGGACTCATGCCGCCCCCTTGCGCGCGGGGTTCCGGGGGCTGTTCTCCCACGCCTCGAGCTGCAGGCGGGCGGCGACATGGACGGCGGGATTGCCGATGTCGGTCGCGAGCAGCGTTTCGGGATGCCACAGCGTGATCTGGCGGCCCATGGCGACCAGCATCACCTTGTCCCCGATCTTGGCATAGAGGCGCAGCACGAGCGGCAGGAAGAAACGCCCGCCCTCGTCGAAACCCACATCCTCGACCATGGCGAAGGCGCGCATCATCGCCGCGTCGCGATCATAATCGCGGCCGAGGCGCGTCATCCGCTCCTCCTCGCGGTCGATGTCGGCGAGCATCTGCTGCTTGGCGATGGTCCCGAAGCCGGTGAGGCAGGGCCAGCTCGCATGGGTGTTGAGGCACAGGAGCGGTTCGCCGCCGCTGCCCTGCCGGACGAGCGCGCGCATCGCGCTGGGCAGGGCGAACCGGCCCTTGCTGTCCGCGACGCTCAGTATGTTGCCGGAAAACAGGCCGCCTGCAGACACGCCCTCGCTTGCTCCCCGTCCTCGCACAGGGCTGCCCGCCCCGGCGGACGCGCCACGCCCGGCAGGTGGAATCGGTACGGAACAGCCTTAAGCCCCAGTTGCCCGCACCTTAACAAGGAGAGGCTGGGTAGAAAAGGGAGAATCTGGGACTGATTGGGAAAAACCGGGCCAGTTGTGGTTCAAGCCGGGAAAAAGCGGTCCTATTCCATCTTTGTTCTTCCTTGATCCCGATCTGTTCTGGATTGAAGCCATCCCAGAAGGAGGAGAAGCCCCGCGACTCCGAGCCAGACGAGCAGCGCGCCGCGCACGCCGGCGACCAGCGCCTCTGGCCGGCGGACCCAGGCGAGCGGCGGCGGCATCGGATCGCCGGTCACCGACGCGAGCAGCGCGGGCGCGGCGCTGGTCCACGCTGCCGAGTCGGCGGGACGCGCGGGCGCGCGGGTCCACAGCGCATCGTTGATCCAGTCGGCGTCGGCGACGAGCACCGCCGCGCCCATGCCGATCCGGCAGCGCAGGATGCGTCCCCCCGCCTCGCCCAGGCAGCGCGGATTGGCGACACGGAAGCGCGTGGCGCCGGCGAACTGCACCGGCCCCTTCGCCGCGTCGATCCAGACGCGGTCCACCGCCGGCCCGCGCGGATCGACCGGCGGCAGGGCGACGCCCCAATGGGTAAGCAGCGGATCGAGCAGGCTCGTCACCGGCGCGCGGCGCGGATCGCCGAGCGGGCGCGGATCGGCCCAGAGCAGCAGCGGATCGGCGAGGATCACCGCCCGGCCCCCGCGCCGCACCCACTTGTCGAGCGCCATCAGCTCGGCCGGCGCCAGCGCGCGCGGCTGGATCAGGAGCAGCCGGGCACCCGTGGGCCAGTCCGCCGGCCTGATCGCGTCGATCGCCGCCACCCGCCCGCCTTCGGCCAGCCAGCGCCAGAGCGGCGCCTCGGCAAAGCCGGTCGCCGGCTCGCCATGCGGTTCATGGATCGCCGGCCCCGCCATCACGAGCAGCGGCGCGGGGCGGGGCGCGCGCGGCGGCGGCCGCGCGGCGCCATAGGCGGCGAGGGTCGCCGCCCCCAGCAGCAGCAGCGCCGGTCCCTGTCGGCGCGCGTCGCGCGTCGCCGCCAGCCGGCCCAGCGCCGCCGCGAGGGCACCGCAAGACGCCAGCGCGACCAGCGCCGACACCGGGAGGGGACCGGCCGCCGCCCGCGCGAGCAGCAGCAGCATCGCGGGCAGCGCCCCCGCCGCGACGACGCGCATCGCATCGGCGCGCATCGTGGCCGGATCGTGCCGCCGCCCGGCGAGCCACGCCGCCAGCGCCAGCGCCGCCGATCCCGGCGCCAGCCAGTCGAGCGGCGCGACCTGTCCCGTGCGCAGCGGCCCCAGCGCGAGACCGGCGAGGAAAGCGGCGAGGATGAGCAGCGCGACCAGCGCGGCGCGGATCACCGCTGCGCGGCCGGGTCGCGGTCCATGCGCTTGCGCAGCCTGGGATCGGGCTGGAGATCGGGCACGGTGATCGGCTGGCTCAGCGAATCCTCCGACGGCGCGACGCCCAGCTCGGCGAGCGGCTCGTTGTCGCCGATGCCATCCCCCCCCGCCTGGCTGTTGAGCGCGTCGCCGGTGACCGCCATGGTCGCGGCGCGATCATCGCTCTTGATATTGGCGGCGACGATGTTGGCGAGGCCGACGAGCAGCAACACCCCCGCCAGTCCGGCAAGGCCGACCTGAATCCTGTGCACCGCTTCCCTGCGACGCGCGATGTCGATCATAATGCCTTTCAGCGCCGCGCACTTCGCCAGCCCCACGAAGCTATTGCGGCACGGCCTCATTCTGGACGAGCCAGGGGAAGGGCGTCAAGCCCTTAGCGGCCAGCCACTGCGCATTGTACAGGGTGGACAGATAGCGGAAGCCGGTGTCGCACAGGATGGTCACGATGCGCCGGCCCGGCCCCAGCCGCTGCCCGAGCGCCACCGCGCCCGCGACATTGATCCCGCTCGAGAGGCCGAGGCAGAGCCCCTCCTCCCGGAGCAGCCGCTCGACCCAGACCAGTCCCTCCGCGTCGCCGACGCGGAACTGGGTGTCGATCGGCGCGCCGTCGAGATTGGCGGTGATGCGGCCCTGGCCGATGCCCTCGGCGACCGATGTCCCCTCCGCGCGCAGCTCGCCATGGGCGTAGTAATTGTAGAGCGCCGCGCCATGCGGATCGGTGAGCGCGATCGTCACGCGCTCGTCCCTCGCCTTGAGCCCCAGCCCGACGCCCGCGATCGTGCCGCCGGTCCCCGCCGCGCAGGTGAAGCCGTCGATGCGGCCTTCCATCTGCGTCCAGATCTCCTCGGCGGTGCCCGTCACATGCGCGCGGCGGTTGGCGATGTTGTCGAACTGGTTGGCCCAGACGGCACCGGGCGTTTCCTCCGCGATCCGGCGCGAGGTGTGGACGAAATGGCCGGGATTGGCGTAGGGCGCCGCCGGCACCGTCACCAGCTCGGCGCCCAGCGCGCGCAGCGTGTCCATCTTCTCGCGGCTCTGCGTCTCGGGCATGACGATGATCGTGCGGTAGCCCTTGGCATTGGCGACGAGGGCGAGGCCGATGCCGGTGTTGCCCGCCGTTCCCTCCACGATCGTCCCGCCGGGCCGAAGCAGGCCGCGCGCTTCCGCATCCTCGACGATGGCGAGCGCGGCGCGGTCCTTGACCGAGGCGCCCGGATTGGCGAACTCGCACTTGGCGTAGATCTCCGCGCCGCTTTCGGCCGAGGGGCCGGCAAGGCGGACGAGCGGCGTGTTGCCGATGAGCGCGAGCGTGTTGGTGGCGACGGACATGCGCCCGTCTAGGCGCGAAGCCGGGTGCTGCGCAAGCTCGCGAAACTGGATCGCGGCGAAGAGGGGGTTGACGGGGCCGCCGCCGTTAATCTCGATCGAGGGTTAACGTGCCGTCGCGGGATCGGCGGAAATCGGGGGCGCGGGGGACGCGCCGATCGGATAAAGCGCCACCGTGCTCCCGCGCGGGCGGGAGCCCATGGCGGCTCGTGGCCCCCGGCCTCCACCGGGGAACGGATGAGGTGAGGCAGGGTGGTCGTTCTTCGCAGGCGGGCGGGCTGGGCGGCGACGATGCGGCAGGTCGCGATCATCGGCGCGCACATCTTCGACCGCCCCGCGGGGGCTGCGGGCGAGCCGGGCGCCTTCACCGGCGTCTATGCCGGCCGCGGGCCGCTGGCGATGCTGCCGGTGCCGGTCGCGCGCGCGGAGGCGCCGCTGCCGGCCCCGCCCGCCGATCCCGCCCCGGCCGCGCCGGACGCCGATGCCAGCGGCGGGGCGGCGCGCGCCATGCCCTCCCTGCCGGTCTCGCGCGTGCGGCCTTTTTATGCCGACAGCGGCCGTCCACTGATCTGAGACGATCAACCTTCTGAAAAGAATGCCAAAAAATAAACAAAAAAATCGGCGTGCCGCGCGGAACCTTCGCGCGGCACGCCCGGTCTACATCCCGGACAGCAAATCTTTTGCCCCCGCTCTTGCTGTCCAAATATCAGGCCCAGGACGCTCACCCCCACCCGACAGCGTCCTGGGCCAACCTTTTTTCCAGCCGATCGTGCCTTCGCCGCCGCCGGAACCTCGGCGCGGGAGGAACGTTGATGCGGCTGACGCGGCCGGGAAGCCGGGCGTCGTGTTCGTCACCAGATGGAGTTGCCCGATGTCCAAGAAAATCGTGACCGCCGTGCTGATGTCCTGTGCCGTCCTGCTCGCCGCGTGCAACACGGTCGAGGGTGCGGGCAAGGATGTGAAGAGCGCCGGCGAGGCCGTCGAGGACGCCGCGAAGTAACGTCGGACAGAGTTTCTGAAGGGCCGGTCTACGGTCCTTTACGTCAGGCCGGGTCTTTCCCGGCCTGATCCGCGTCCGCCACCGCCTCGCGCGCCGCGCGCCGGTCGGTGAACCAGATGCCGATCAGCGCCAGCTCGTAGAGCAGGATGAGCGGGATCGCGAGCATGAGCTGCGAGACCACGTCGGGCGGGGTCAGCACCGCCGCCAGCGCCACCGCCGCGACGATCGCATAGCGCCGCAGGCCGACAAGCTGCGCGCGCGTCACGATGCCGGCCCGGTTGAGCAGCATGATGAGCACCGGCAGCAGGAAGCTGATCCCGAACGCCAGCACGAACTGCATGACAAGGCCGAGATAGGCGTCCGCGCTCGGCAGCGCCTCGATATCGAGCCCGCCGCTCTTCCCCTGGAACTGGAGGAAGAAGTGGAAGGCGGTCGGCATCACGACGAAATAGGCGAGCGAGGCGCCGGCGGCGAACAGCACCGGCGTCGCCAGCAGGAACGGCAGCAGCGCGCGCTTTTCCCTGGCATAGAGGCCGGGCGCGACGAAGCCCCAGAGCTGGTTGGCGATCACCGGAAAGCAGACGAAGAACGCGCCGAACATCGCGATCTTCACCTGCACGAAGAACGCCTCGTAGAGCTTGGTATAGACGAGCTTGCCGCCCGCCGGCCCGAACGCCTCCCTGAGCGGGTGGAGCAGGATCGCGAGCAACGGGTCCGAGAAATAATAGCAGACGCCGAAAGCGATCACGAGCGCGTAGACCACGCGCAGCAACCGCTGGCGCAGCTCGATCAGATGGTCGAGCAGCGGCGCCCTGGTCTCGTCGATATCCCTCATCCGCGTTCCCCCTCGGGCGGGGGTGGCGGGGGCGCGGCGAGCGGCGTCATCGCCGGCGCGGCCTCGATCGGGATCGGCCCGGTCGAGGGCGGCGCCTCATCGGCGGGATGCGGCGCGGCGGCCGGATGCTCGGCCATGATGCGGCGGTTTTCGGCCGCCCATTTCCGCTCCAGCTCCTCCAGCTCCGCCTCGCGCATCATCGCGTCGATGCCGGTGCGGAAATGGCGCGCCATCGCCTGCGCCTTCCCCACCACCTGTCCGAGCTTGTAGAGCGCGCGCGGCAAGTCCTTCGGGCCGATCACCACGATCGCCACGATGACGGTCAACAGCAGTTCGGACGAGCCGATATCGAACATTCAGCCCCGACTCCGTCGAGCGGCGCCAGACCTCACACCTGCTTCTGGTCGTCGCGCACCGGCTGCGGCTCCGGCGCGGGCTGGGCCTCGATGCGCGAGGCGGGGCGGGCGGGACGCGCGTCGTCCTCGTCGTCGGCCAGCCCCCTTTTGAAGCTCTTGATGCCCTTGGCGACATCGCCCATCAGCGAGGACACGCGCCCGCCGCCGAACAGCAGCATCACCACGATGAGAACGACGATCCAGTGCAGCAGCGAAAACGAACCCATCTCATCCTACTCCAGCGCGAGCCGCTGATTTAAGCCTCTTCGCCCTCATTTTCCAGTGCCGATTGGGCGAGCGCGCTTTCGAGCGCCAGATCGACCGGATCGAGCAGTCCGGCGGCCTTCAAATCGTCGAGACCGGGCAGGTCGCGGCGACTCGCCAGGCCGAAATGGGTGAGGAAGCCCGGCGTCGTCGCGTAGAGGAGCGGCCGCCCCGGCACCTCGCGCCGGCCCGCCGGCCTGATCCACCCCGCCTCCATCAGCACGTCGAGCGTGCCCCTGCCCGCCTGGACGCCGCGGATCGCCTCGATCTCGGCGCGGCTCACCGGCTCGTGATAGGCGATGATCGCCAGCGTCTCGATCGCCGCGCGCGAGAGGCGGCGCGGCTCCTCGCGCGTCTGGCGCAGGACGTGCGCGAGGTCGGCGGCGGTCTGGAAATGCCAGCGGCCGCCGCGCTCGACCAGCTCGATGCCGCGCCCGGCATAATGATCGGCGAGCGAGCGGAGCAGCGCGGCGGCATGGCCCTCCCCGCCGGCCGCCTCGAAGCCGGCCTGGCGCGCCAGCTCCGCCGGGGTGAGCGGCGCGGCGGCGGCGAACAGGATCGCCTCGGCGAGGCGCAGGTCGTCGGCGGGCGGCGCGCTCATGGCGCGGCCCTCATGTAGAGCGGCGCGAACGGCGCGTCCTGCCGCAGGTCCAGCCGCCGCTGCCGCGCCAGTTCGAGCGCGGCGACGAAGCTGCTCGCCAGCGCGGAGCGGCGCAGCGCCGGATCGTCGCTCTCGGGCAGGAACGTTTCGAGCGCGGCCCAGTCGAGCGCGGCGCCGACCAGCCGCCCGATCCGCTCGATCGCGTCCTCCAGCGTCATCACCGCCCGCCGGGCGACGACATGGAGCACCGGCGCGGTGCGCGCCTGCACCCGGCCGTAAGCCTGGATGAGGTCGAAGAGGTCCGCCTGCCACGCGACGGCGCGGTCGCGCGCCAGCCCCTCGGGCGCGGCGCGGGTGAAGACGTCGCGGCCCACCCGGTCTCGCGCCAGCAGCCGGGCGCCCGCCTCGCGCATCGCGTCGAGCCGCTGGAGGCGGAGCTGGAGCCGCAGCGCCAGTTCCTCGGGCGAGGGATCGGGCTGCTGCTCGCGCGGCAGGAGCAGCCCCGATTTGAGATAGGCGAGCCAGGCGGCCATGACGAGATAGTCGGCGGCGAGTTCCAGCCGCAGCGCCCGCGCGCCCTCGACAAAGGCGAGATACTGCTCGACGAGCCGCAGGATCGACAGCTCGCGCAGATCGACCTTCTGCTGGCGGGCGAGGGTGAGGAGGAGGTCGAGCGGCCCTTCCCACCCGTCGAGCGCGAGGGTGAGCACCGCGTCCGCCTCGCGCCGCTCGGGCTGGTCGTCCCACGCCTCGCTCATGCCATGCCCTCCGCGATCAGCGCGTCGCGGCGGGCGATGAGGTCGGCGAAGGGCGTCGGATCGGCGGGGCCGGCGATCGTCGCCATCGCCCGGTCGAGCCGCTCGCGTCCAACAGCCGTCATCGCCGGCAGCGCCGAAGCGATCGCGACCATGTCGTTCATCCGCCCCCAGCAGTTGAGCGCGATGTCGCACCCCGCCGCCACCACGCCGGCGGCGCGCGCGGCCATGTCGCCGGCGAGCGCCTTCATGTCGAGATCGTCGGACATGAGCAGCCCGTCAAAACCGATCGCGCCGCGGATCACCGCGCCGATCACCGCCGGGCTGAGGCTCGCCGGCCGCTCGCCATCCCACGCCTCGTAGACGATGTGCGCGGTCATCGCCATCGGCGCCCCGGCGAGCGCGCGGAACGGCGCGAGGTCGGTCTCCATCGCCGCCGCGTCGGCCTCGACGCGGGGCAACGCCTCGTGGCTGTCAACCATCGCGCGCCCATGCCCCGGCATGTGCTTGACGATGCCGACGACGCCGCCCGCGCGCAGCCCCTCGATCACCGCGCGGCCGAGCGCGGCGACGCGCAGCGGCTCCGATCCCAGGGCGCGGTCGCCGATGACATCGCTCGCGCCGGACTGGCGCACGTCGAGCAGCGGCAGCGCATCGACGTTGATCCCCGCCCCGCGCAGCATGACGGCCAGCGCCTGCGCGTTCGCCCGCGCCGCCTCGATCGCGGTCATCGGCGCGCGCTCGTAAAGCTGGTCGAAGAGCGCGGCGGCGGGAAAGGCGGGCCAGACGGGCGGCTTCATCCGCGCGACGCGTCCGCCTTCCTGATCGATCATCACGAGGAGGTCGTCGCGCCCGTGCAGCGCGCGCAGATCGTCGGTAAGCGCGCGCAGTTGCGCGGGCGACACGCAGTTGCGCGCGAAGAGGATATAGCCGACCGGCTCCGCCTCGCGGAAGAAGGCGCGCTCGTCGGGGTTCAGCATGTCGCCGGCCAGGCCGAAGATGACGGGGAGCATGAGGGGGTTCTATCCGCGCCGGCCGCCAAGCGGAAGGGCTCACCGCCGCCAGCGGCCCAGCGTGATCCCGATCCGCTCCTGCCGCTCGGTGAGCGCGAGCTTGACGATCTTGACCTCAACATGGCGAACCTTGTCGTCCTGCACGAAGACGGTGTCGATGATGTGGTCGGCGATCGCCTCGATCAGGGTGAAGTGGCGGTCGCGGGGGAGCGCGCTGGTCGCCGCGCGCTTGAGTTCCATATAGTTTTTCGACGCGGCGAGCGGCGTCTCGGGCTCGTAATGCGGCTCGGTCCGCAGCAGCGCGCGGACGCTGATGAGCAGCGGCTGGGGCAGATGCGTCTCTTCGGAATAGACGCCGGTCAGCAGGTCGACGTGGAGATCCTCGACCTCGAGCAGCAGATAATCCTCGCCCGTCCCCACGGGTCCGCCGGTCGTCATCGCACGTTTCCACTTTCCATTTGGCGCCGGTGCAGTACAGCGCGTCCGCTTCGCGGGCGCTTTAGCCCGCACGGGAGGACCACGGCAAGAGATGCGGACCCTTGAGCCCCTGACCAGCCAGAGCGAGGCCGCGATCGACGCGCTGCTCGACGCGGCGTTCGGGCGCGATCGCCACGGCCGCACCGCCTATCGCATCCGCGCCGGCGCCGCCTGGCTCCCCGCGCTGAGCTTCGCGGCGGTCGAGCAGGGGGTTCTGGTCGGCACGCTGCAAAGCTGGCCGGTCGCGCTGCACCGCGCGGACAGCGTGGTGCCGCTCGTCATGGTTGGCCCGGTCGCGGTGCGCCCCGAGCGGCAGGGCGACGGGGTCGGCCGGGCGCTCATGGACCGCCTCGTCGACGCGGCCGAGCGGCTAAGGACCGACCCGCTGATGATGATCGGCGATCCCGATTATTATGGCCGCTTCTGGGGCTTTACCGCCGCTGCCACTGCAGGCTGGCAGGTGCCCGGTCCGGTTGAGCGCCATCGCCTGCTCGCGCGTTCGGCCGGCGGCGGCGACGTGCCGGCGGGTGACGGCGTGCTCGGGCCGCGGCTGGTGGCGGCGGCTTGACGACGGCGCCCGTCCGGGCTGGGCTTGTCAAAGCCCCGTTCCTGTTCTTCAGGTAGGGACGGCCCTTTGACGTCGAGGCGAGGCACGCGCCTCGACTCAACAGGACGAACGGAGGGGATGTAAGTCCCCCCCGTCCATCAATGCCCCTTTTTCTCCGCCCAGATGGTCCGGTAGGACATATAGGCGAGGGTCGTGGCGATCAGCAGGAAGAAGAGTACCGCAAGGCCCGTCTGCTTGCGCGCCTCCATCTTGGGCTCTGCGGCCCAGGTGAGGAAGGCGGTCACGTCGCGCGACATCTGGTCGACGGTCGGCTTGGGCTGGCCGGGATCATAGGTCACCTGCCCCTCCGCGAGCGGCGGCGGCATCGCGATGTTGAGGTTGGCGAAATAGGGGTTGAAATAGAGGCCGTCGGGCGTCTTCAGATCCGGGAACTTGTCGAGCAGCACCTCGCCCTTCGCGTTCTTGAAGCCCGCCTGGTCGCGATAGCCCATGATGAGCGCGTGGACATAGTTGCTGCCATCGTGCCGCGCCTTGACCACCAGCGAGAGGTCGACCGGATTGCCCTGGCCGGCATAATAGACATGCGGGAACTTGTCGGCCGGGACCGGATCGCGGTCGGTCTTGTCGCCGGTCTTGGGATCGACATCAGTGATCTTGGTCTTGGTCTCGCCCCAGTTCTTCGCGATCGCTTTCACCTCGGCCTCGCTGTAACCGATCTGCTCGAGGTCGCGGAAGGCGACATGGGTGAGCGAGTGGCAGGCCGAGCAGACCTGCTCGTAGACCTGGTAGCCGCGCTGGAGTTGCGCATGATCATATTTGCCAAACGGGCCGTTGAAGCTCCAGTCCACCGGCTCGGGGTGGAGGTGGAACGCCTTTTCGGCCGTCTGCGCCGGCGGCTCCTTGATATACGCGACCGCGCCGGTCCCGAAGGACCAGAGCAGGATACCGGTGAAGAAGAGGCCGACCAGCCCCGCGATGAGACGAACCATGATGTCGTTGCCCCCTTATTCGGCCGGCTGCGGCTGCGGATCGCTGCCCAGGCCCGGTGGGGCCGAGCGCTCGCCTTCGATAGGCCGTTTGCCCAGCACCGCCTCGGTGATCGAACCCGGCAGCGGCAGCGGCCGCTCGATCCGCGCCACGATCGGCAGGATGATGAGGAAGTGCGCGAAATAATAGGCCGCCGCGATCTGGCTTATCATCACATAGGGCTCTTCGGCGGGCGCGCCGCCGCAATAGCCGAGCACCAGCACGTCGAGCAGCAGCAGCCAGAAGAACTTCCTGAACAGCGGCCGGTAGTTGCCCGAGCGGACCGGCGAGGTGTCGAGCCAGGGCAGGAAGAACAGCAGCAGGATCGAGGCGAACATCGCCAGCACGCCCAGCAGCTTGGCCGGCACGAAGAAGAAGTCGACCGTGAACGCGCGCAGGATCGCGTAGAACGGCCAGAAATACCATTCGGGCACGATGTGCGCCGGCGTCGAAAGCGGGTTGGCCGGGATGTAATTGTCCGGATGGCCCAGCGCGTTGGGCGCATAGAAGAGCACGAGCGAGAAGAGGATGAGGAAGATGCCGAGCCCGAACCCGTCCTTCGCCGTGTAATAGGGGTGGAAGGGCACCGTGTCCTGCTCGCCCTTCACCTCGACGCCGGTCGGGTTGCTCGATCCGGGGATGTGCAGCGACCAGATGTGGAGGATGATGACGCCCGCGATCACGAACGGCAGCAGATAATGGAGCGAGAAGAAGCGGTTGAGCGCGGCATTCCCCGGCGCGAAGCCGCCGAGCAGCCAGGTCTGGATCGGCGTGCCGACCACCGGGATGGCACCGAACAGGCCGGTGATGACCTTGGCCCCCCAATAGCTCATCTGCCCCCAGGGGAGCACATAGCCCATGAAGGCCGTCGCCATCATGAGCAGGAAGATGACGACGCCGAGCAGCCAGATCATCTCGCGCGGCGCCTTGTAGGAGCTGAAGTATAAGCCGCGGAAGATGTGGATGTAGACGACGATGAAGAAGAAGCTCGCGCCGTTGGCGTGCGCATAGCGCAGCATCCAGCCGCCGTTGACGTCGCGCATGATATGCTCGACCGAATCGAACGCGACGCCGGCATTGGCGGCGTAGTGCATCGCGAGGACGATGCCGGTGACGATCTGGATCGTCAGCGCGACGCCGGCGAGCACGCCGAAGTTCCAGAAATAGTTGAGGTTGCGCGGCACCGGATAGCCCGCGCCGACGGCGTTGTAGACGAGGCGCGGCAGCGGAAGCCGGTCGTCGATCCACTTCATCAGCGGCGACTTGGGAGCGTAATGCTCAGCCCAGGGAAAGCTCATGGTCTGCTACCTTCAGCCTACGAGAATGGCGGTGTCGGAGGTGAACTTGTACTTGGGCACCTCGAGATTCTTGGGCGCCGGCCCCTTGCGGATGCGCGCGGCGGTATCATAGGACGAACCGTGGCACGGGCAGAAATAGCCGCCATATTCGCCCCGGCTCTCGCCCTCGCCCGCGCCGAGCGGCACGCAGCCGAGATGCGTGCAGACGCCCAGCGTCACCAGCCATTGCAGCTTGCCGTCGACGGTGCGCTCCTCCAGCGTCTGCGGATCGCGCAGGCTGTCGACCGGCACCTTCTGCGCCTCGGCGATTTCCTGGGGCGTGAGCTGGCGGACGAACAGCGGCTGGCTGCGGAAGGTGGTCTTGATCGCCTGCCCCGGCTGGATCGCCGACAGATCGACTTCGGTCGAAGCGAGCGCGAGCACGTCGGCGCTCGGGTTCATCTGGTTGATGAGCGGCGGCAGCACCGCCACCGCGCCGACCCCGGCGAACGCCACCGCGGCGACGTTGATGAAGTCGCGGCGGCGGACCCCGTCCTTGCCTTCACCGCCGTCGCGCTGATCGTCGTCGCCTGCCATTCACTTGCCCTTATGATCCAGTCTAGTCCCGCGTCGCGGCAGGTCGCCCGCCGGGGCTGCCGCGCGCGCGCCAGGGGTCCCCGACGCGTTTGCGCGGCCTGATAGACCTGAAACTCACCGTTTGCCAACAGCATTTTGCCGCCTGCGTGACGAAAGCGGGAGGCGCTTTGCAAATGCCGTGACGGGCGTTAGGCGAGGGCGATGCGGCTTGCGCTCTACCAGCCCGACATTGCCGGCAATGTGGGCACGATCCTGCGCCTTTCCGCCTGCTGGGGCGTGCCGGTCGATATCGTCATGCCGTGCGGCTTTCCCGCGTCCGACCGCCAGCTGCGCCGCGCGGCGATGGATTATGGCGAGGCGGCGGAGGTCGTCCGCCATGCCGACTGGGCCGCGTTCGAGGCCGCGCGTGCCGGCCGGCTCGTGGCGCTCACCGCGCATGGCGACGTGGCGCTGCCCGAGGCACGCTTCGCGCGTGACGACGTTCTCATTCTCGGGCGCGAAAGCGCCGGGTTGCCGCCGGAGGTCCATGCGGCGGCGGGACTGCGGATCAGGATTCCGATGCGCGCCGGCTTTCGGTCCTTGAACTTGGCGGTCGCCGCGGGCATCGCTCTGGGAGAAGCGCTGCGACAGACAGGAACATATCCGCCATGATCCCACTCGATGCCCAGCAACAGGCCGCCCGCAACTGGTTCGAGGATCTGCGCGACCGGATCTGCGCCGCCTTCGAGGCGATCGAGCGCGAGGTGGGGAGCGACGCGACCTTCTCCTACCTCCCCTGGTATCGCGAGGGCGAGGGCCTCTCCCCCGGCGAGGGCGGCGGCGGCGTGCGCGGCGTCATGAAGGGCCGCGTGTTCGAGAAGGTCGGCGTCAACGTCTCGACCGTCGGCGGCGCCTTCGCCCCCGATTTCGCGCGGACGATCCACGGCGCGGGCGACAACCCGGACTTCTTCGCCACCGGCATCAGCCTCGTCGCGCACATGGCCAATCCGCATGTGCCCGCCGTGCACATGAACACGCGCTTCCTCGTCACGACGAAGCGCTGGTTCGGCGGGGGCGCGGACCTCAACCCGCCGATCCCGCGCGACGAGGACAGCGCCGCCTTCCACGCCGCGCTCCGCGCCGCCTGCGATGCGCATGGCGAGGATTATTACGCCCGCTTCGCCAAGGAGGCCGACGACTATTTCTTCATCCCCCATCGCGGCGTCCACCGGGGCGTCGGCGGCATCTTCTACGATCATCTCGAAGGCGATTTCGACGCCAGTTTCGCGTTCACCCGCGCGGTGGGCGAGGCGTTCCTCGCCGCCTATCCCGCGATCGTGCGCGCGCGGATGAACGATCCCTTCACGCCCGAGGACGAAGTGCGGATGCTCGAATGGCGCGGCCGCTATGCCGAGTTCAACCTCGTCTATGATCGCGGCACGCTCTTCGGGCTGAAGACCGGCGGCAATGTCGACGCGATCCTGATGAGCTTGCCGCCACGGGCGGTGTGGCGGTAGGAACAGCAGCTACCCCCGTCATTGCGAGGAGGCGAAGCCGACGTGGCAATCCAGATCGCCGCGCTTCTGGATTGCCACGGCCTTCGGCCTCGCAATGACGAATGGGGAGTGGGCGAAGACTACCCCCGCGCCGCGAACTGCCGCCAGGCGGCTCCCACCAACAGCACCAGCGTCACCGCCAGCGCGCAGTCGATCGTGCCGCCGACCACGCCGACGGTGAGCTGCGCCAGCTCGCGCGGCAGCAGCAGGCCGACGAGGATACCGGCGATCGAACTCGCCGCCGACGAGACGATCGTCCCCACGACCAGCGCCACGCCGAGCAGCAGGAGCAGGCGCCAGCCATTGCCGCGCGTCAGGCGGAAGCTGCGCACGATGACGGTCAACGGGTTGCGCTCGTGCTCGACGACGATCACCGGGCTCAGCAGCGCGAGCCGCGCGAGCAGGTACAGCCCCGGCACGATGAACAGGAACAGCCCGGCGACGACGACCGCCGACTGGATGACGTTGGCGAGGATCGCCACGGGCAGCGCGAAAAGGCCGGCGCGCAGCGCCTCCGCAACGGTCGGTCGGCTGCGATCCATGACGAGCGACAGGATGGCGAGCGTTCCGACGGTGCTCAGGAGCGTACCGCCTAAGAAGACTGGCCAATTGTCGCCGAGCAGCTGGCTCAGATAGGCGGCGGCCTGTGCTGGCGTGGCATGGGCGGGGGGTGCGGCGGGCCGGGTGACGAGAAACGGCAGCGCGATGTTGGGCAGCAGCAGGAACAGCCCCGCGATCGCCGAGATTAGGTCGAGATTGGCGCGCAGCATGGCCATGGCGTCGTTCCATGTGGCGCTCAGATCCAGTTTCATTATGCTCCCCGTGCTCTCTGCGCCCTAACATAGGCGCCGCGCGGCGGCGGGCAATCGCCAATCGCGCGGGCTTGCGCGGAACGCCGACCCGGCGCACAGCGCACCGATGGCCGCCGACGCCGACAGCATCGAATGGCGGGTCGATCGCGACCCGGTCGACTACCGCCACGCGCTCGCCGACATGGAGGCGCGCGCCGCGGCGATCGCGGCCGGCGAGGCGGGCGAGCGCGTCTGGCTGCTCGAACATCCGCCGCTCTACACCGCCGGCACCAGCGCCGACCCGGCCGAGCTGATCGACCCGCGCTTCCCGGTGTTCCCGGCCGGGCGCGGCGGCCGCTACACCTATCACGGACCGGGACAGCGGATCGGCTATCTTTCGATCGACCTTGGCGCGCGCGGCCGCGACGTGCGCAACTTCGTCCACCGGCTCGAAGGCTGGATGATCGCGGCGCTCGGCGATCTCGGTGTCGCGGCCCGGCGGGCGGAGGGGCGGATCGGCCTGTGGACCGACGATCCGGCGCGCGGCGAGGCCAAGATCGGCGCGATCGGCGTGCGCGTGCGGCGCTGGGCGACGCTCCACGGCTTTTCGATCAACGTCGACCCGGACCTCAGCCATTTCGGCGGCATCGTGCCGTGCGGGATCAGCGACTATGGGGTCACCAGCCTGCGCGCGCTGGGGCGGCGCGCGACGATGGCCGATCTCGACGCGGCGCTCGCCCGCCACTTCCCGGCCTTTCTCGCCGCGCTCGGCCGCTGTCCGCGCGAGGCTTGAGGAACCGTCACCGCGCCGCTAAGGTTCTGGCGGGGGCAAGAGCGGGGCGGCCTTACCGCCTCGTCACAAGGAGCAGGCCATGGCGTTGCGGTCGACGGGGGTCTCCGCGCTGATGCTGATCGCGGTACTCGCAGGCTGCGGCGGCAGGCAAGCGGACAAGGGCAACGCGGTGACGATGCGCGACGTTGAGGTGGTCGACGGAACCGCCAACGACGCGATGACCGATCTCGACGCCGCGCAGGTGGACGGCACGGGACTGGCGTTCAATGGCAGCGGCGGCGCGGCGGCCAATCAGGCGGCCGCCCCCAGGGCGAAGGATGACGCAAGTGACGACAGCGTGCCAGCCAACGCGCAGGCGGTTCCTTCCGAGTAGCGGCGGAGCCCTCGCGGGCGCCGCCGCGCTCGCCATGCTCGCCGGTGCCGCGCCGGCACAGGCGCAGTTCTTCTGGTCGCCGCCCGATCTCTCCGGCCCGCCGGTCACCGGCGCCGAGCCCGCGAGCGGCGTCAACCTGCCCGGCGCGACTCCCGAGGAGCTGCGGGCGGGGCTGGTGTGGAACCTGCGCGCGGCGCTCAACGTCGCGGCATTGCAGTGCGATTTCGAGCCGACGCTGCTCACCGTCAGCAATTACAACACGATGCTCGCCGAGCACAGGGACGAGCTCACCGCCGCGTTCAAGACCGTCGGCGCTTATTTCACGCGCGTGAACGGGCCGGGCAAGGCGGGGCAGACCCAGCTCGACCAATATGGCACCCGGCTCTACTCGGCCTATTCGACGGTGCAGGCACAGCGGATCTTCTGCCAGGTGGCGGGATCGGTCGGCCGCGACGCCATCTTCGCGCCGCGCGGGACGCTCTACACCGTCGCGCAGAAGCGCCTGGGCGAGCTGCGCCGCGCGCTGGTCGTGCAGAACGAGAGCTTCTACGGCAACCCCGGCTATGGCTTCAAGGCGGTGCTGCCCCCACTCGACGACAAATGCTGGAAAAAGGGCCAGCTTACCAGGAAATGCGCGCCGCTCGCGCCGGCCAATTGACCCGTGACAACCTGACGTCATCCTCGTGACAGAGGACATGTTGCATTACCCTGCCGCGCCTCTACGGACGGCGGTATGCCCACGTCCGCCGCCCCCGACCAGCGCGTGCCCCTTCGCAACCAGCGTCCGCTGCGCGCGGTGATGCTGCGGCTCGTGGCGGCGGCGCTGCTCGCGACGAGTTTCGCGCTCGCCAAGCTGGCGGCGGGGCGCGGGGCGCATATCGTCGAGCTGATCTTCTATCGCCAGCTCGTCTCGCTGCCACTCGTCGCGGCCTGGATCGCGGCGACGATCGGCCTCTCCGCCATCCGCACCAGCCGCCTCCCCGCCCATGCGACGCGCGCGGCGCTGGGGATGGGGGGCATGGCGCTCAACTATCTGGCGGTCATTCTGCTGCCGCTCCCGGAGGCGACGACGATCGGCTTCACCATGCCGATCTTTGGCACGATCTTCTCCGCGCTGCTGCTGCGCGAGGCGACGGGGTGGCACCGCTGGGGGGCGGTGCTCGTCGGCTTTCTCGGCGTGCTGGTGATCGTGCGGCCGGGCGGGCTGCACATGCCGATGACCGGCGCGCTCGTCGCCATCGCCGCCGCTGTCCTCACCGCGCTCATCAGCATCTACCTGCGCAGCTTCAGCCAGAGCGAGGACAGCGCGGTCATCGTCTTCTGGTTCAGCGCGCTGTCGTTGCCGCCGCTGCTCCTGGCTATGCTCGTCTTTGGCCGCGCGCATGATGCGCAGACCTGGGCCATCCTGCTCGCGCTCGGCATTACCGGCGGCCTCGCGCAGCTTTTCCTCACCGGATCGCTGCGCTGGGGGCCGGTGTCGCTGGTGCTGCCGATGGATTACAGCGCGATCCTGTGGGCGACCGCGCTCGGCTTCCTGTTCTGGGGCAGCCTGCCGGCGCGCGCGACCTGGGCCGGCGCGCTGCTCATCATCGGCAGCGGTCTCTATATCGTCTGGCGCGAGCACGTCCGCCTGCGCCACGTCCGCAGCGCGGTGAGCGCCGCGGCGGTGGATTGAGCCCTACTCCGCCGCCTCCCGCGTCTCGACGGGCGGCGTCCAGGCGAGCACCGGGCGCCGGGCGGCGAGCGTCTCGTCAAGCCGGCGGCGCGGCGCGTGATGGGGCGCGGCCTTGAGGCTCTGGTCGCCCGCTTTCGCCCGCTCGGCGACGCTGCGCAGCGCGGCGATGAACTGGTCGAGCCCCGCTTTGCTCTCGGTCTCGGTCGGCTCGACGAGCATCGCGCCGTGGACGACGAGCGGGAAATACATCGTCATGGGATGGAAGCCCTCGTCGATCAGCCCCTTGGCGAGATCGAGCGTGGTGAGCCCGCCGGCAAAGCCCTCGTCGCCGAACAGCGCCTCGTGCATACAGGGGCCGCTGGCGGCGAAGGGCGCGTCGAGCACGTCGGCGAGGCTGCGCAGGATGTAATTGGCGTTGAGCACCGCGTCACCACTCACCTGCCGCAGCCCATCGGCGCCGTGGCTGAGCATATAGGCGAGCGCGCGGGTGAACATGCCCATCTGCCCGTGGAAGGCGACCATGCGGCCGAAGCTGTCGCCATGATGATCGCCTGCCGTCTCCTCCTCGACGAGGACATAGCCCTCGGCCGTCTTCTCAACGAACGGCAGCGGCGCGAAGGGCGCGAGCGCGGCGCTGAACACCACCGGCCCGGAGCCCGGCCCGCCGCCGCCATGCGGGGTCGAGAAGGTCTTGTGCAGGTTGATGTGCATCGCGTCGACGCCGAGGTCGCCAGGGCGCACCCGGCCAACGATGGCGTTGAAATTAGCGCCGTCGCAATAGACGAGGCCGCCGGCGGCGTGGACCGCGTCGGCGATCCGCTTCATGTCGCGCTCGAACAGGCCGCAGGTGTTGGGATTGGTAATCATCACCGCCGCCACGTCCGGCCCCAGCCGCGCTTCCAACGCCGCGAGATCGACGCGGCCCTGGGCATTGGCGGGGATGTTCTCGACCCGGTAGCCGCAGAACGCCGCCGTCGCCGGATTGGTGCCGTGCGCGCTTTCGGGCACCAGCACCACCTGCCGCGCGTCGCCGCGCGCCTCGAGCGCGGCGCGGATCGCGAGCAGGCCGCAGAGTTCGCCATGCGCGCCCGCCTTGGGGCTCATCGCGACCGCCGCCATGCCGGTTAGCGCCTTCAGCCATTCGCCAAGCTCGTGGATCAGCGCGAGCGCGCCCTGCACCGTCGATTGCGGCTGAAGCGGGTGGAGATCGGCGAAACCGGGGAGCCGCGCCACCTTCTCGTTGAGGCGCGGATTGTGCTTCATCGTGCAGCTGCCGAGCGGGAAGACGCCGAGGTCGATGCCGTAATTCTGGCGCGAGAGGCGCGTGTAGTGGCGGACGGCTTGGGGTTCGGAGAGGCCGGGGAGGCCGGTGCCCTGTTGCCGTTCCAGCCCGCCGAGCCGGCTGGCGACCGGCGGCGCCTCGTCGATGTCCACGCCGGTCCGGTCGGACGCGCCGATCTCGAAGATCAGCGGCTCCTCGAGCATCAGCGCGCGGTTGCCGGTGAGGGTCGCGGGGCCGGACGTCTCACCGGCGCTCATCTGCGGCCGCCAGCCGCTCGGGTTCATGGTCATGCGAACATCTCCTCGAGGCCGGCGGCGAGCGCTTCGACGTCGTCCTCGCTCGTGGTTTCGGTGACGGCGACGAGCAGGCCGCCCGCCAGCCCCGCCTCGCCGGGGAACAGCCGGCCGAGCGAGACGCCCGCCAGAATGTCGCGATCGGCGAGCCGCCGCACCGCCTCGCGCGCGTCGCCGGGGAGGATCAGCGTGAACTCGTTGAAGAACGCGGTGTTGAGCAGCCGCGCGCCTGGCACTTGCGCGAGCCGGTCGGCCGCCCGCACCGCGAGGGCGTGGTTGAGCGCCGCGAGCCGGCTCAGCCCCGCCTCGCCAAGCAGCGTCATGTGGATCGAGAAGGCGAGCGCGCACAGGCCCGAATTGGTGCAGATGTTCGACGTCGCCTTCTCGCGCCTTATATGCTGCTCGCGCGTCGAGAGCGTGAGGACGAAGCCACGCTGCCCCGCCGCGTCGACCGTCTGGCCGCACAGCCGTCCCGGCATCTGCCGCACGAACCGCTCCTGGCAGGCGAAGAGCCCCAGATACGGCCCGCCGAACTGGAGCCCGACGCCGAGCGCCTGCCCCTCCCCCACCACGATGTCGGCGCCCATCGCGCCGGGCGCCTCGATCGCGCCCAAGGCCACCGACTCGGTCACCACCGCGACCAGCAGCGCGCCCCTGGCGTGAGCGGCCTCGGCGATGGGCGTGAGGTCGCCGATGCGGCCGAGGATGTCGGGATACTGCACGACGACGCAGCTCGTCTCGTCGTCGATCGCGGCGATCAGCGCCTCGCCGTCGGTCGCGGCGTCGAGCACCGGCGGGCGATAGCGCAGATCGTCGCCGGTGAAGCGCGCCATGGTCTTCGCGACCGAGACATAATGCGGGTGCAGCCCGGCGGAGAGCAGCGCCTTGCCGCGCCGCGTGATCCGCCGCGCCATGCTGATCGCCTCCCAGCAGGCGGTCGATCCGTCATACATCGAGGCATTGGCGATGTCGCAGCCATAGAGGCGCGCGACCTGGGTCTGGAACTCGAACAGCACCTGCAGCGTGCCCTGCGCGATCTCGGGCTGATAGGGCGTGTAGGCGGTGAGGAACTCGCCGCGCTGGATGAGATGGTCGACGCTCGCCGGCACATGATGGCGATAGGCGCCGGCCCCCAGGAAGAAGGGCGCGCTGCCCGCCGCCATGTTGCGGCCCGCGAGCCGCGTCATGTGCCGCTCGACCGCCAGCTCGCTGGCATGGCCGGGAAGCCCCGCGATCGGCGCGTCGAGCCGCGCGTCCTCGGGGACATCGCCGAACAGCGCGTCGATCGAGGGCGCGCCGACGACGCGCAGCATCTCGGCCCGGTCGGCATCGTTGAGGGGCAGGTAGCGCATGGCGGTCCCTTTTAGAGCGTCGCGACGAACGACCGATAGGCGGCGGCGTCCATCAGCCCGTCGAGCTCGGCGGCATCGGCGAGGCGCAGCTTGAAGAACCAGCCCTCCCCTTCGGCGCCGCTGTTGACGAGCCCCGGCTCGCCGTCGAGCGCGGCGTTGACTTCGGCCACTTCACCCGAGACGGGCGCATAGACGTCCGACGCGGCCTTGACCGATTCGACCACCGCCGCCTCGCCGCCCTTGGTGACCGCCTTGCCGATCGCGGGCAGCTCGACGAAGACGATGTCGCCGAGCTGGCTCTGCGCGTGGTCGGTGATGCCGACGGTGGCGACGTCGCCGTCGACGTCGATCCATTCATGCTCCTCGGTGAAGTAACGGGTCATGCGGAGGCTCCCTTGCGGTGGTAGCGGTGGGGGACGAACGGCATCGGCGCGACGGTGGCGGCGATCCGACGCCCGCGCACCTCGATCTCGAGCGGGGTGCCGGGCGCGGCCTGCGCGGCGCCGACCCAGCCCATCGCAATGGGGACGTTGAGGCTCGGCGAGAAGCCGCCCGAGGTGACGGCGCCGACCTGCGCGGCGCCTACGAAGATCGGCGCGCCCTCGCGCGCGGGCAGGCGCCCGTCGATGGCGAGACAGACGCGGCGCGACGGCGCGCCCTCGGCCAGCTCGCGCTGCACGCGCGCATGGCCGATGAAGCCGCCCTCGGCGCGGCGGCGCTTGTTGATCGCGAAGCCGAGGCCCGCGCCGATCACGCTCACTTGGGGGTCGAGATCATGGCCGTAGAGCGGCAGCCCCGCCTCGAGCCGCAACGAATCGCGCGCGCCAAGGCCGATGGGCTTCACCGCCGGATCGGCGGCGAGCGCATCGGCAAGCGCCTCGGCCTCTCCGGCGGGCACGCTGATCTCGAACCCGTCCTCGCCGGTATAGCCCGAGCGGCTGATCCACAGCGTCGTGCCCTGCCAGTCGAACCCGCCCGCCTGCATGAAGCCGAGCGCGGCGACGCCCGGCACCAGCCGCGCCAGCACGTCAACCGCCTTCGGCCCTTGCAGCGCCAGCAGCGCCTGCTCGCCCGCATAGTTGATCGCGACATCGTCGGGCAACTGCTCGCGCAGCCAGGCCATGTCGTCATATTTGGTGGCCCCGTTGACGACGAGCAGCAGGTCGTCGGCGCGGCGGGTGGCGATCAGGTCGTCGAGGATGCCGCCCTCCTCGTCGAGCAGCAGAGAATAGCGCATCCGCCCCGGCGCGAGGCCGGTGATGTCGCCCGGCAGCACGGTTTCGAGCGCCCGTGCCACCGTATCCGGCCCCGCCTCGCTCGACAGGGCAAGCTGGCCCATATGGCTGACGTCGAACAGCCCCGCCTCGGCGCGGGTCCACAGATGCTCGGCGACGATCCCTTCATACTGGATCGGCATGTGATAGCCGGCAAATTCGACCATCCGCGCGCCGCGCGCACGGTGCCAGGCGTCGAGCGGCAGCGTCTCGATCGCGATCGGTTCGGCGTCTAGGTCGTCAATGGGAGTCACCTGGATCAGTCCTCGCGCGACGGGTCACGGATGCACGGCCCGATGACAGGCAATACAGCGGACCCCCTCTGTCACGAGAACCTGAGAGCTTTGACCGCCCGGCGCCTCTCCGCGCCCGGTGGCTTACCCCTTCGGTGGGGCAGCGCCTGTCACGGCCCTGCCCGCTTTCCAGAGCGTCTGTCCCTGATGCGGTCCTTGGACCTGAGAGATTCCGGGGCGGTTGCTCCTTCGGCGGCGGGCCTTACCCCGCGCTCTCCCGCATCAAGGTCACCCGAATCCCTCCGGGTGCAGACGAGAGCCTGTGTCGCCGAGCCGCCCCGCGCTGTCAATCGCCGATCGCGCGGGCGAGCTGATCGCGCAGCGTTTTGAGGCGGGCTAGGAGCGCGTCGGGGACCGGCGGCGGCGCCCGGTCCGGTGCTGGAGCGGGCGCGGGCGCGGGTGCCGGCGCCCGGAGTGCCCGCTGTGCTCCCTGCATGGTGAAACCCTGCTCGCCGAGCAGGCTATGGATGCGCCGCGCGAGCATCACGTCGGCCGGCCGGTAATAGCGCCGGTTGCCCGATCGCTGGAGCGGACGGAGCTGCGGGAAGCGGCTTTCCCAATAGCGCAGCACATGCTGCGGCACGCCCAGCTCCCGCGACAGCTCGCCGATGGTCAGGAACGCGTCCTCGGCCTTGGTCATCGCCGCATTGTGCACAGCCGGCCGGGCGCGTCAATCTCCGCGCGGGCCAGCGGCTTAGCGGCTGGCGATCCGGTCGCGCATCGACTGGCTGGCGCGGAAGGTGAGCACCCGGCGCGGCGTGATCGGCACTTCGACGCCGGTCTTGGGATTGCGCCCGATCCGCTCGTTCTTGTCGCGCAGCACGAAGGTGCCAAAGCCGGTGATCTTCACATTCTCGCCCCGCTCGAGCGCGGCGCCGATATGGTCCAGGATCGATTCAATAATCGCCGCCGAGTCGGCGCGCGACAGGCCGACGCGCTGATGCAACAGCTCGGTCAGCCCGGCGCGCGTCAGCGTCGCCTCCGATATACCCATGCCCCGTCTTCCTTCTCGGGACCGGCCCACTCCCCAGCCAGCCGATCCGGCGGCGTTTGTGCGTCAGAATTGCGATTTTCGCAATGCTTGGCGCGGCAGACTCGTCCAACCGGCCGCCAAATGCGACATGTGTCTGATTTCGCGGCGCTTCTTAGAAGCGCAGGACCGACGCGCCCCAGGTGAAGCCGCCGCCCATCGCCTCCAGCACGACGATATCGCCGCGCCCGATTCGCCCGTCGCGCACGGCGACGTCGAGCGCGAGCGGCACCGAGGCGGCGGAAGTGTTCGCATGTTGCGATACCGTAACGATCACCTTGTCGCTCGGCAGGCCGAGCTTGCGGGCGGTGGCATCGAGGATGCGGGCATTGGCCTGGTGCGGCACCACCCAGTCGACATCGGCGGCGATGAGGCCCGCCGCATCCAGCGTCTCTTCCATCACCGCCGCCAGGTTCACGACGGCGTGGCGGAAGACCTCCTGCCCTTTCATGCGCAGCTTGCCGACGGTGCCCGTGGTCGACGGGCCGCCATCGACATAGAGCAGGTCGTTATGGCGTCCGTCGGCGTGGAGCCGGCTGGCGAGCACGCCCGGTCCATCGTCGGCAACATCGCGCGCCGCCAGCACCACCGCGCCGGCGCCGTCGCCGAACAGCACGCAGGTGGTGCGGTCCTCCCAGTCGAGGATGCGCGTGAAGGTCTCCGATCCGATCACCAGCGCCGTCCTTGCCGCCCCGCCGCGCAGCATGTTGTCGGCGACGGTGAAGGCATAGAGGAAGCCCGAGCACACCGCCGCGACATCGAACGCCACGCAGTCGGCAATGCCGAGCATCGCCTGCACCCGCGTCGCGCTCGCCGGGAAGGTCTGGTCGGGCGTCGCGGTGGCGACGATGACGAGGTCGACCGTCCCCGCCTCGATCCCCGCCGCCGCCAGCGCCGCGCGCGCGGCATCGGCCGCGAGGCTCGCGGTGGTCTCGCCATCGGCGGCGATGTGGCGGTTGCGGATGCCGGTGCGCGCGACGATCCATTCGTCGCTGGTGTCGACGGTCTCCGCCAGCTCGGCATTGCTCACCGCGCGCGCCGGGAGCGCCGATCCGGTGCCCAGGATCACCGAGCGCAGCGTCATGAGCCGTTGGCCGCCGTCGGCGCGCCCATCGTCGTGCCCGCCACACCCTGCGCGATCTTCTGCGTCAGATCCTCCTCGATCAGCCGCGCGGCGACATGGACGGCATTGGCGACGCCCTTGGCATCGGCGCCGCCATGGCTCTTCACCACCACGCCGTTGAGGCCGAGGAAGACGGCGCCATTGTGGTTGTTGGGATCGAGATGCACCTTGAGCAGGTGCAGCGCGGGGCGCGAGAGCAGGAACCCCGCTTTTGAGCGCAGCGAACTGGTGAAGGCGCGGCGGAGAAGGTCGGTGACGAAGCGCGCGGTCCCCTCGGCGGTCTTGAGCGCGATGTTGCCGGCAAAGCCCTCCGACACGATCACGTCCGCCTCGCCGCTGCCGATCTTGTCGCCTTCGGTGAAACCGTCGAAGCGGAAGGGAAGCGGCCCGGCGCCGCGCAGCATCGTCGCGGCGTCGCGAATCTCCCCGGTGCCCTTCAGATCCTCGGTGCCGATGTTGAGCAGCCGCACGCGCGGTTCGGCGAGGTCGAGGACAATGCGCGCATAGGCCGCGCCCATGATCGCGAACTGGAAGAGGTTGCGCGCGTCGCACTCGGTATTGGCGCCGAGGTCGAGCATGACGACATCGTTGGCGCCCAGCGTCGGCAGCAGCGCGGCGAGCGCGGGCCGGTCGATCCCCGGCAGCGTGCGCAGCGCGAGCTTGGCGATCGCCATCAGCGCGCCGGTATTGCCGGCAGAGACGGCGGCGCCCGCCTCGCCCGTCTTCACCGCGTCGATCGCGAGCCCCATCGAGCTGGTGCGCGCCTTGCGGATCGCCTGGCTCGGCTTGTCGGTCGCCTCGACCACCGCGTCGGTGTGGACGACGGTGGAGGCGGCCTTGAGATTGGGATGATCGGCGAGCGCGGCCTCGATCTGGGCGCCGTCGCCATAGAGGAGGAACTGGAGACCCTCGTGCCGGCGCCGCGCCATGGCCGCGCCGGCCATCATCACCCGCACGCCCTCGTCGCCGCCCATCGCGTCAATGGCGATCCGCGGCCGCATCGCTACTGCCCCCTCAAGCCCCCGACGATCGCGTCAGGCGCCGACCGCGATGATTTCCCGGCCGTTGTAATGACCGCAGGCAGCGCAGAGATTGTGCGGCCGCTTGAGCTCGCCGCAATTCGAGCATTCCTGGAATGCCTCGACCCGCAGCGAATCATGGCTGCGACGCATACCGCGCTTGGACGGCGAAGTTTTTCTCTTGGGGACAGCCATGTCGGCACCTGTTCCGTGTCAATTCGTTGCAAATCCGGCCGCGGGCGCCATGAGCCGCTGATTGCGACGGCCAAAGGGCCGCAGCCCGTGCGGCCGGGGCATTCGCGAGAAAGTGCGCCTATAGAGAATTTTGGCGCCGGTGCAACATCGTTGTTGGCGCTCAGCCGGCGATCCCGGTGACGCGGTCGCCGACGAAGGGATTGGTCGCCCGTTCGTGCGCGAAGCTGCTCATCGGGCCGTGGCCGGGCACGAACATCGTCTCGCCGCCCAGGGGCCAGAGCTTGCCGGTGATGGCGTCGATCAGATCCTGATGATTGCCGAGCGGGAAGTCGGTGCGGCCGATCGACCCCTGGAACAGCACGTCGCCGACGATCGCCAGCTTCGAGGACGCGTGGTGGAAGACGACATGGCCCGGCGTGTGGCCGGGGCAATGGATGACGTCCAGGACGAGGTCGCCCACGCTCACCCTATCGCCGTCGACCAGCCAGCGGTCGGGCTCGAACGGCGCGCCGGCGATGCCGTAGGTACGCCCATCCTCCGCCGCGCGCGCGATCCAGAAGCGATCGGCCTCATGCGGCCCCTCGATTGGCAGCCCAAGCTCCTGCGCAAGGATCCCCGCCTGTCCGCAATGGTCGATATGGCCGTGGGTAACGAGGATCTTCTCGAGGCTCACGCCCTGCTGCGCGACCGCCGCCTTGATCCGCGGCAGGTCGCCGCCCGGATCGACCAGCGCGGCGCGGTTGGTGGCGGTGCACCAGAACAGGGTGCAGTTCTGCTGGAGCGGCGTCACCGGAATGAGGACCGCTTGCAAGGGAGGCGTCGCGCTCATCGTCAAAGCCCGTGCATCCGCCGCGCCCACTGCCAGGCGATCACACCGCCCTTGGCCGGCTGGATGAGGAGCAGCGCCAGCACCAGCGTCAAGAGCGGCCAGCCGATCATCTGCGCGACCAGCGGCGGCGCGAGCAACAGATTGGCCTCCACCACCAGCGGCACGAGCAGATGGCCGAGCAACAGGATGACGATGTACGCCGGAAAGTCGTCCGCCTGCTGGCGCGTCCAGTCCTGGCCGCAGGCGGCGCAGCACGACACGGGCTTGAGGAACGCGCGGAACAGCGGCGCGTGGCCGCAGGCCGGGCATTGCCCCTTGAGCCCGCGCGGCAGGGCGGTGCCGAGCAAGCGGTCGGCGGTCGGCGAGTCAGTCATGGGCCGCATGTAGGGCGGCAAACGATAAAACGCCACATTCCGTTCGGCTCACGCGAAGTCGAGAACCGCTTTTGCCAGCGCCAGCGTGTCTCGACGTCGCTCGACACGAACGGCGAGGTCGGTGCCCTATGGGCTCAGCAACGCCGCCACCAGCTCGGGCACCGTCCGCGTCGCCGGCCCGGCGCGGCTTTCGTCGAACCAGGCGCCGACCGCGCTCGGCTCGAGGTTGAGCTCGATCGTCCGCGCGCCCGCCGCCCGCGCCGCGCGGACGAAACCGGCGGCGGGATAGACGAGGCCCGAGGTGCCGATGGCGACAAACAGGTCCGCGCCGGCGAGCGCCTCGCCGATCCGCTCCATGTCATAGGGGATCTCGCCGAAGAAGACGATGTCGGGGCGGAGCGCGGGCGCGCCGCATTGGGGGCAGGCGTTGCCCGGCGGCATCGGCCCCTCCCACGCCCGCCGCGTCCCACAGCGCGCGCACAGCGCCGAGCGCAGCGCGCCGTGCATGTGGATGAGCCGCCGCGCGCCGGCGCGCTCGTGCAGATCGTCGACATTCTGCGTCACGATCAGCAGCGCGCCCGGCCATTGCGCATCGAGTCGCGCGAGCGCGACATGCCCGGCATTGGGCGCGACGTCGTGCAGTTTCGCCCGGCGCTCGTCATAGAAGCGGTGCACCAGGTCCGGGTCGCGCGCCAGCGCCTCGGGCGTGCAGACATCCTCGACCCAGTGTCCCTCCCACAGCCCGTCGGGTCCGCGAAAGGTCGCAAGCCCGCTCTCGGCCGACATGCCGGCGCCGGTGAGGATGACGATGGATCGGACGGTCCGCATCGCCCGCCCCTACACCGCCGGGTCAAGCGGCGCTATGATCCGCCGTTGCCAAATCGCGGTTAGCGCGGTTGCGCCAGCCGTCGCGGCGGCTATGTTGCGCCGCAAAACCACTTTCCCATCACAGCCGGAGCCGAAGCCGCCATGAAGATCACGATGATAGGGTCTGGGTATGTTGGTTTGGTGTCTGGGGCGTGTTTTGCGGATTTTGGTCATGATGTGATTTGCGTGGACAAGGACGGTGGGAAGATCGCGGCGTTGCTGGCGGG